>Ga0255341_1000444_pt1 | contig 70422 bp, 57 predicted proteins | sample wastewater_treat_8_FD_192418 | JGI IMG/M metagenome (GOLD analysis project Ga0255341, IMG submission 192418) | Wastewater microbial communities from Lulu Island WWTP, Vancouver, Canada - plant12 | ecosystem: Engineered > WWTP > Wastewater > Unclassified | place: Canada: Vancouver, British... | reverse complement strand
TAAACTCTACTGGTACTTCTACTTCCGTACCTCCTGCTTCTACATTCACTTTTCCAACCACTACATTCATCCTATATAGAGGTGTAGCTGTTGGCGTTCCAACAGGTGTAGCTGTCGCTGTTGGTGTAACATCTCCAACATTTATAATACCATCTTTAAATATTGGATTAACAGAAGTTAATTTACCATTCAGATTCCCGGAAAATTTACCATATTCTTCAACTCTCAATTGATAAGTTCCTGAAGCTGCATTACTATTTATTTTGAATTTCAGTTTCACTAAAATTCCATTACTTTTTATTGAAGAACTATTCTGTGTTGAATCATTAAATAGCAAATTGATTTTACCATTATTTTCAATACATGATAAATTAACTAATGAATCCTTTACAATGCTTCCTGATTCATATGTCAAATATTCAAAAACATTTTTGTCATATTTTACTGAAAAATCGCAGTTGTTAATACCAAAACTCGGTATATTATTAAATTCCACAGGAACTTCTACAACTTCACCTGCTTTTCCACTGATTTTTCCAATATTTACATTAATACTATAAGATCCATCTTGTGTCGCAGTAGGTGTAACAATTGTTGTATTAGTCGGAGTTGGTGTTTGTGTAACATCACTAGGTATAGGTGTTTGTGGAGAATCATATACTTCAATACTTCCATTAGTAAATACCGGATCTATTGAGTTCAACTTTCCCGATACCATACCGGAAAAAGCACCAATTGTATCTAATTCTACAACATAAACACCATTTTTAGAATCACTAAGTACTTTAAACTCAAGGTTTACCAAAATCCCATTTTCTTTTATTGGCATAGAGCCTTGAGAAGCATCGTTAAATAATAATTTAATAATACCCTCATCCGGTTTATTTATACTTAAATTAGCCAATGGTTCAGGAACTATTTCACCTGCTTCACTAGATAAATACTCTAAAACACTTGTATCGTATTTTAGTGTAAAATTACAGTTGTTTATTCCCATTGTCGGAATATTACTAATCTTAACAGGAATTTTAACTTTTTCTCCTGCTTTTACTTTGGCTTTACCGATATCTACATTTACAAAAGGCTTATCGGTAACAGTAATGCTTCCGTTACTAATCTGTGATTCAAGCGGTACTAGTTTATCATTGCTCATCCCTGAAATAGCACCAATATCAATAACATCTATTGAATATTTTCCAAATTCAGCATCTTGTTTGATCTTGAATTTAATGCTAGCAAAAGTACCTACATTTTTTATAGGCATTATACGTTGAGTAGCATCATTATACAGAAATTTTATTGATCCTTCTGATGGCATATTATAACTATAGTTAGCCTCTGGTAATGTTATAATATCACCGGCATCAGCAGAAATAAATTCCATAATATCATTATCATAAGATAATGTGAAATTACAGTTATTTACGCCAATTTCAGGTAATTCACTGAAAATTATTGGCACTACAACTGTATCTCCCTGATTAGCTCTAACATCACTAACTTTTATCTTTACCTTATTGTCTGATACACTTGATGATGTTGTTGGCGTTGGTACTGCAACTGTCGGAGTAATACTACTTTCTACGCCTTTTACATCAACACTTCCACTCAAGAACTGAGTAGATATTGATTCTAAAACATCTTTTTTACTTGAAAATGAACCTAACTCAAATAAATCTATTCTATATGTATCCCTTATAGTATTGCTTTTTATTTTGAACTTAATGTTTGCAAAAATACCATCTTCTTTAATTGGTCTTGTACCCTGTGAAGAATCACTAAAAAGAAATTTTATTTTTCCTTCTTCTGATTTGTAGCTTGAATAATCAGCAATTGCTAAAGGTATTATATTTCCAGCTTCTGTCGATAAAAACTCTAGTACGTTCGGATCGTAATAAAGTGTAAAATTACAATTATTTATTCCATTATCGGGTACGTTCTTAAATGTAATAGGCACATTTACTTCTGTTCCTGGATTACCCTCTACGTCCCCAATTTTAACATTTAATTTGCTGCTATCTGAAATTTCTATAGAGCCTGAAGTAAATTTCGGATCTATTCCTTGCAGTTGCTCTCCAGATTTTCCAGAAAAAGCACCATATGATGCTATTTCCAAATTACTTATGCCTGTTTTGGCACTATCCTTAATTTTAAACGTTATAGTAGCAAATAATCCATTTTCGATTATTGGCATACTTCCTTGACTTGCGTCATTATACAAAAACATTATTGTGTCGTCTGTTGCTTTGTTAGCACTTAGGTTAGCATTTGGAACCGGTACAATACTCCCACCTTCAAACGAATCAAATTCTAATACATTTGAATCAAACTTTAGTGTAAAATCGCAGTTATTTATCCCTATGCCTGGTATATTCTCAATATTGATCGGTACTTTAACTGTACTCCCCGGACTTCCTTGAATGGAGCCTATTATGATATCTACTTGAGGTGTTGCAGCAAATTGAATCGAAAAAGATGATATAATATAGCAAACTGCCAATATTACAGATAGAATTTTGTGTTTTATTCTCGGGTTCTGCAATGAATTTCTCCCCCTTCATTACTTATAATTCAAGTATTCCCGAAACTAGGTTTCGGGAATACTCAAAATTATGTTACTTTTTTATTTGTGTTACTTTTTTATTTTGTTTCTGCTGGGAATTTGGTAATCATTCCTATTAACCACTGTCTCATATATGCATAGTCATCTGAATTTACTTTTCCATTTCCATCAACATCAGCATTAGCACGTCCTGCTTCTCCACCAGGGAATTCAGTGATCATACCTATCAACCATTGTCTCATATATGCGTAGTCATCTGAATTTACTTTTCCATTTCCATCAACGTCACCATATAACACTTCTATAGATCCGCCTTTTGGATAGATGAGTCCAGGTTGAACTACCTTATATGCACTTGAGTCATACATATTACCATCCCAATCAAACAACATTGTTCCATCAACACCATTTGTCATGCTGCTTCCGTTTTCAAATGTTGCCAACTTAATACCTTCAGCAGGTATTTCCTTAATTACTTTAAATGTTACTTTTGCAACACTTCCAGTACTTTCAGGTTTACCTGAAGCTCTGTATGATGTGAGGTTCATATACAATCTACCGAAGCTTAATACACCTTTTGTAAGATCATGCTTAGCCATATCTGTTGGATTATATCTGCCATTCAACAAATCTCCATAATCAGGCATTAATGTATCTGTGTATGCTCCATCATCAATTGTATCCCAAGGTTGTAAGTATGTTGTATCATACTTAATATTGAACTGGTAACCTGAGAAGTTAGGTATATTATTAATATTTATTGTAAGTGTTACTTTATCACCAACTCCAAGCTTATCGTTATCAATAGTTGTTATAACAGCACCGTCAACTGGTGAAATAGTTTCAGTAGGTGTCGGTGTAGCTGCTGAAGTTGTCGGTGTTGGTGTTGCTGATGTACTTGTTGTTGGTGTAGCTGTTGCAGTTGTTGGTGTAGCTGTTGCAGTTGTTGGTGTTGGTGTTGCAACCTCTTTACCATTAAGCACTGGTGCCTGTGTTACTTTGTAGTTTGCCAACTGATTTCCATCCCAGTCAAATATCATCGTTCCGTCAACTGCATTTGTAAGGCTTGGTACATTAGTTAACTCTATCTTTGTTTCAGTATTCTTCAATACCTTGAAGCATATTACTGCTATTGAACCGGTATTTTCAGGTACACCAGATGCCTTGTAGCTTGCTAAGTTCATGTATGTTCTTCCAAATGTAAGTGATCCATTTACAAGATCATTTGCCGCCATATCTGTTGGGCTGTATCTCTTCATAAGTAACTTACCATTTTCAGGTACTGATGAACCATCATATGGTGTTCCATCTGAGTATATTGGCTGCAATACTGATGGATCATACTTAATGTTAGCCTGATATCCTGAAACTGAGTCAAACTCTTTAACACTTATTGTTGCAGTAACTATGTCACCAACTTCTGCTTTTGTCTTGTCTAACTCAACATATACTTCACCTTTCTTAGGTCCATCATCAGTTGGTGTTGGTGTTGATGAACTTGAACTGCTTGATGGAGTAGGAGTTGGTGTTGCAACTTCTTTACCATTAAGCACTGGTGCCTGTGTTACTTTGTAGTTTGCCAACTGATTTCCATCCCAGTCAAATACCATCGTTCCGTCAACTGCATTTGTAAGGCTTGGTACATTAGTTAACTCTATCTTTGTTTCAGTATTCTTCAATACCTTGAAGCATATTACTGCTATTGAACCGGTATTTTCAGGTACACCAGATGCCTTGTAGCTTGCTAAGTTCATGTATGTTCTTCCAAATGTAAGTGATCCATTTACAAGATCATTTGCCGCCATATCTGTTGGGCTGTATCTCTTCATAAGTAACTTACCATTTTCAGGTACTGATGAACCATCATATGGTGTTCCATCTGAGTATATTGGCTGCAATACTGATGGATCATACTTAATGTTAGCCTGATATCCTGAAACTGAGTCAAACTCTTTAACACTTATTGTTGCAGTAACTATGTCACCAACTTCTGCTTTTGTCTTGTCTAACTCAACATATACTTCACCTTTCTTAGGTCCATCATTAGTTGGTGTTGGTGTTGATGAACTTGGAGTGCTTGATGGCGTTGAAGCACCTGCTTGTGTTACTTTATAGTTATCCAACTGATTTCCATCCCAGTCAAACAACATTGTTCCATCTATTGCATTTGTAAGGCTTGGTGAATCAGTCAATAAGATGCTTATTGGAGCATTCTTAAGTACCTTGAATGAAATCTTAGCTATTGAACCAGTATTTTCAGGTACACCAGATGCTTTGTAACTTGACAAATTCATGTATGTTCTTCCAAATGTAAGTGTTCCCTTTACAAGATCATTTGATGCCATATCTGTTGGGCTGTATCTCTTCAGCAGTAAATCTCCAGTTTCAGGTACTGATGAATCGTCATATGGAGTTCCATCTTCGTAAACTGGTTGTAAAACTGAAGGATCATACTTGATATTTGCCTGGTATCCTGATATTACATCAAATTCCTTAACATTAATTGTTGCTGTAATTACATCGCCAACTGCTGCTGTAGTCTTATCCAATGTTACATATACTTCACCTTTTGTTACTCCGGAACCGAATTTAACTGTAACTGATGCTGGATTAACTTTATACCCACCTAATTGAGCTCCATTCCAGTCAAATAACATTGTTCCATCTATTGCATTAGTTAAGCTTGATGCATCCTGTAACTTAATTGTTGTTGAACCAGATGATTTTAGAGCTTTAAATCTAATTACTGCTATAGATCCAGTTGTTTCTGCCGATCCAGAATTCTTGTAGCTATCCAAATTCATGTATGTTCTTCCAAATGTAAGTGTTCCCTTAGTAAGATCATTTGCTGCCATATCTGTTGGGCTGTATCTCTTCAGCAATAAATCACCATTTTCAGGTACAGACGAATCGTCATATGCAGTACCATCAGAGTATATAGGTGTCAACATAGTTGGATCATATTTGATGTTAGCCTGATATCCTGCAAAACCTGTGATACCATTAATCTTTATTGTAGCTGTAACAATTTCTCCAGCTGCTACTGTTGTTTTATCTACACTCAACGAAACTGTACCATCTACTGGAACGGTGCTATCTTTTGTTGGTGTTGGTTTAACGCTTGTTGATGTTGTTGGTGTTGGTCTCTTCGTTGGCGTATTTGTTGGAGTATTCTCTGCCCCACCTGTTGGCGGCGTACCATATACTAATGCTCCATTGTAATATACTGTAACAAGCTTATTTTCGCTAAACTGACTCATTGGGCCTGGGTATGAGTAGTCGTTTGATTGATCAACATTTGTCCAGTCAGCTTTAGCCACTCTACCTTGAACTGTTACTTCAGATTGGTTTGGCCACTGTGAACCAGCTGCTCCAAGTGTTCCAGATGCCAATTTTATTTCTATGTATTTATTAGCTTTTTCGTGTGCTGGTGATAAGTCATTTATTGTAGCACTTGCTGAACCAATACTTACATAGTCTGAATAATAAGTTAATGCTTTATCGTCATCACTTGTATAGTAGTATCTGATTGTAATTTTTGAAAGATCATAAGTTGATGATCCTGTATTTTGTAACTTCATGTTAAGATAAATCTGATTTGAACTTGCTGCTGCACCATTATTGCTGAACAATAATTTCAAGTCAGAATTAACAGGTGCTTGTGTTGGAGTATTTGGTACTTTTGTTGGTGTATTTGGTACTTTTGTTGGTGTATTTGGTACTTTTGTTGGTGTATTTGACGGTTTTGTTGTTGTTGTAACAGTTCCGTTTATTGATGGAGCCTGCTGTACCGCATATCCTTTTAATTGAGCTCCTGACCAATCAAATAACATTGTTCCGTCAACAGCATTTGTCAAGCTTGATGCATTTTCTAACAATATAATAGTTGGAGTAGTCTTTAATACTTTAAATCCAATTATTGCTATTGAACCTGTTGTTTCTGCTGATCCGGAATTCTTATAGCTATCCAAATTCATGTATGTTCTTCCAAATGTAAGTGTTCCCTTTGAAAGATCATTTGATGCCATGTCTGTCGGACTGTATCTCTTCAGCAATAAATCACCAGTTTCAGGTACTGATGCACTGTCATACGCAGTTCCATCCAAGTAAACCGGCTGCAATACTGCAGGATCATACTTAACATTAGCCTGATATCCTGCAAATCCATTTATATCTTTAACGCTGATTGTGTATTCTATAATTTGACCTACTGATGCTGTTGTCTTATTTACAGTTGCAAATACCCCTGAACCAGGAATAGTTGAAGGTACTACTGAAGGTTCTACTGATGGTTCTTGTGTTACTACATTTCCATTTATTGATTCAGCCTGAATCACACTATAACCTGATAATTGTGTTCCGCTCCAATCAAATAGCATTGTGCCCTCAACTGCATTAGTTAAGCTTGATGCATTTTGCAACCAAATAGCTGTAGCTGTAGTCTTTAATACTTTGAATCTAATTATTGCAATTGAACCGGTTGTTTCTGCTGTACCGGAATTCTTATATGAGTCTAAGTTCATGTATGTTCTACCAAAGGTAAGTGTTCCCTTTGAAAGATCATTTGATGCCATATCTGTTGGACTGTATCTCTTCAGCAATAAATCACCGGTTTCAGGTACTGATGAATTATCATATGCTGATCCATCATCATAAATCGGCTGCAATACTGCAGGGTCATACTTAACATTAGCCTGATATCCTGAGAAACCAGCTATATCCTTAACACTGATTGTATATGTTACAATATCCCCTACTGATGCTGTTTTCTTATCTACAGCTGCTATTACACCTGAACCAGGTAATGTTGAAGGTTTTACTGATGGCTGTGTTGATGGCGTTGATGATGGTTGTGTTGATGGTAAAACGCCATTTATTGAAGGAGCTTGTTGTACTTTATAGCCTGATAACTGTGCTCCAGTCCAATCAAATAACATCGTTCCGTCAACAGCATTTGTTAAGCTTGATGCATTCTGTAAAACTATAGCTGTTGCTGTTTCTTTTAATACTTTGAATCTGATTACAGCTATAGAACCATTTGTTTCTGCTGAACCGGAATTCTTATATGAGTCCAAATTCATGTATGTTCTACCAAAGGTAAGAAATCCTTTAGTAAGATCATTTGATGCCATGTCTGTTGGACTGTATCTCTTCATTAATAAAGTTCCATTTTCAGGTACAGATGAATTATCATATAAAGTTCCATCATCATAAATTGGCTGCAATACTGCAGGATCATACTTTAGATTTGCCTGATATCCTGCAAATCCATTTATATTTTTTACATTGATAGTAGCTGTAATTATATCGCCAACTTTAGCACTTGTCTTATCTACTTCTACAACTACACCTGAATTGATTGATACTGGACTTGTTGGTTCTGTTGATGGTACTACTGATGGTATTTCTGATGGTACTGTACCGTCATTATTCAATAATGATGCTTGCTCAACTGTATAATTTGAAAGCTGTGCACCTGTCCAGTCAAAAACCATTGTGCCATCAACAGGCTTTGTTAGGCTTGTTGAATTTTGCAACTTTATTTGTGTAGGTGCTTTTTTCAATACTTTGAACATGATTATAGCTACAGAACCAGATGATTCTGAATTACCCGAATTTTTGTAGCCATCCAAGTTCATATATGTTCTTCCAAATGTAAGTATTCCATTTGCAAGATCATTTGTAGCCATGTCTGTTGGGCTATATCTCTTCGTTAATAAAGTACCAGAATCCGGAACTGATGAACTATCATACGCTGTTCCATCATCATAAACAGGCTGCAATACTGCAGGATCATATTTAAGATTAGCTTGATATCCTGCAAAGTTCTGAATACCATTTACATTAATTGTTGCTGTTACTATGTCGCCAACTGAAGCTGTCGTCTTATCAAGAGTAACTGAGATGGAAGGTGCTGCAGCTAACGACGTATTTGAAAAAACACTTCCAAATAACAATAAAGTCGTTAACAAAACTGCCATAAGTCTTTTTGTTCTCATCGATTATAAACCCCCTTATTTATTATATAACTTTTCTATTTTTTTACTTTTTTATAACCTCCTTAATCAAAATTTGATAAATTCAGTGCTTCTAAACTGCTATCCTAAAAATTATTATTATAATTAACAGCCCGACTCTTTCCTTCTCCACTAAACAATAGTTTCATCAAATTGCCGGACTTATTATTATAAGCTTCTTATAATCGCCGATACAACTTCTTATATAGTCTGAATTTTTAACCATTTTGTAATTATTAAAAGCACTTAGGTATATTAATATACTACTTTTTCTATACCTAACAAAAACATTCGCTATATACCCCCTCCTCTTTTAAAATTGTAATAATGCTTCTAAAAGAATTAAACCTAAACATTATATAGAGTTCATTAAACTTTATAAAATGAACTTTATAACTGTCTGGATTATAGAAACAACTCTGTTTAATTCCTTTAAGCAACAATTACCCCCTATTAAGTAATCAGAGAAATCAAGGCGACCATGAAGCAAATTTAGCGAATACACAAAATGCTTAACCTTGTCCTATAAATATACAAACACACAAGCCATTTGTTTTATGTCGCAATCTAATTATTAAATTAAATTGCTGTCACAAATATATTGTATGTTTTACCCAATAATAAGTGTATCAAAGTGTCCAACTATATCAACTGTCTAGATTTCTGTAATGTTTGTCTTTTAATCATTAAACTTACTGGCAATTTATGTTAACTAATGTTGATTTCTATTTAAAATGTACTTATAAATAATGTAATAAAATGAATTTATAATATATCAGCTTTTATAATTAGTTGGATTATGGATTCAAGAATTTAGGAGTAGAATCAGGACTGGTAGCCATATAAGACTATTATAACGATAAAACAGACAAGTGTTGAACAAACCGTTCAATACTTCGTATATGTACACTTTATACTCCTCACTAAAATATAATCAAAATAATTATATTTATCTCTCTTTAAATACACTTGAATACTAAGCCGATATATTATTTTTTCAAAGAACGTATGTTAGCTGCAAATATAACACTAAATTTAAGTATATATAAATATAATCTACCCTATAATAACCTTTAATTATAGTATATTAGATTTTAGCTTCCTTTTTAATTGATAATCATGGCATTTAGTGAATATTTTTGGCATAGGCACATAATAACCAATTTATATACTTCATATGTATTTAAAAGTTCCACTTATTCATAATAATAAAAAAATAAATACTATATAAAATTTTTTTTATAAAATAATTGTATATAATTACAAATATAATATACGAGAAAAAATAAAAATTAAGTGTTGCTTAATAAAAAAATTTTCTGTGCTTTGGGGTATATCAAAAAATACATTGTCCGAGACAAAGCTTTTTGGAATACCCCATTGCCCGGTTAATTATTCGAAATAACTCATTCAAACTTTTCTTTGAAGTATGCATCAAGCTCATCAATTTTTACCCTGATTTGCTGCATTGAGTCTCTTTCTCTTATAGTTACACTGCCATCATTTAAAGAATCAAAATCAAAAGTTATACAGTAAGGTGTTCCTATCTCATCCTGCCTTCTGTATCTTTTTCCGATGCTACCAGTTTCATCATACTCACATACATAATTTTTTATCAATTTTTCATAAACCTTATAAGCTTCTTCCCCGAGTTTCTTTGATAAAGGCAAAACAGCTACTTTAACCGGAGCTATCGCAGGGTGGAATCTTAAAACAGTTCTAACATCTCCTTCTTCTACTGTCTCTTCGTCATATGCATCACACAGGAAAGCCAATGCAACTCTGTCAGCACCTAATGAAGGTTCTATACAATATGGTACATACTTTTCATTTGTAGTAGGATCAAAATACGATAAATCTTCTTTAGAATGTTCCATATGCTGCTTCAAGTCAAAGTCTGTTCTATCGGCAATACCCCAAAGCTCACCCCATCCAAAAGGAAATTTGAACTCAATATCCGTTGTAGCATTGCTATAATGGGATAATTCTTCTTTTGAATGATCCCTCAACTTAAGATTTTCTTCTTTTATACCAAGCTTTATAAGCCAGTTGTAGCAAAAATCCTTCCAATACTTAAACCATTCAAGATCTGTTCCAGGCTGACAGAAAAACTCAAGCTCCATTTGCTCAAATTCTCTTGTTCTAAATGTAAAATTACCTGGTGTTATCTCATTTCTGAATGATTTACCGATCTGTCCGATACCAAACGGAATTTTCTTTCTGGTTGTCCTTTGAATGTTTTTAAAATTAACAAATATGCCTTGTGCTGTTTCAGGTCTAAGATAGATTTCTGATTTGGAATCTTCCGTTACTCCTTGAAATGTTTTAAACATTAAATTGAATTTTCTAATATCTGTAAAATTATTTTTTCCACAGTTTGGGCATGTTACATTCTTTTCTTTCATATATTCAAGCAACTGCTCATTTTTCCAACCATCGATTCTAAGATCAATATTGCTTTGCTCATTCCAGTCTTCAATAAGCTTATCTGCTCTATGTCTTGTCTTACACTCTTTACAATCTATCAAAGGATCACTAAACCCACCAACATGTCCTGATGCAACCCATACTTGGGGATTCATAAGCAATGCACAGTCTACTCCAACATTGTAGGGACTTTCCTGTACAAATTTTTTCCACCATGCCTTCTTTACATTGTTTTTCAATTCAACTCCTAAAGGACCATAATCCCACGAATTTGCCAAACCACCGTAAATATCCGAGCCTGGATACACAAATCCCCTATTTTTTGCCAATGCAACAATTTTCTCCATCGATTTATCTACCACTATTGATTCCTCCCTCATGTTTTGTTCCATATAAAATATACTATATTTCAAGTTACATGAAAAGCAATTATTCATTTTCATTTCCTTCTATTGTTGTGCAAACTTATATCAGCAAATGCAGTAATAACCCTTTCACATACTTTATTATATTTTACATTTATGTTAATCTATAGATGCATTTAACCTTTTGTTATTATGCTCTTGTAATGCATAATTCAATATTTCATCTGCCACTTTTTCCTTTGACATGATAGGCAACTTTTTAATTTCACTGCTCCTTAAAATTATTGATACAATATTGGTATCACAGTTAAAACCTGCACCTTCCCTTGTAACATCATTTGCTACAATCATATCCATATTCTTTTTTGAAAGTTTGGATTTTGCATTATCATATAAGTCGTCAGTTTCTGCTGCAAACCCTACCAACACCCTATCACCCTTTTTCATACCAATACTATATGCAATGTCAGGGTTCTTTATCAAAGTCAATGTCAGCTCATCCGACGATTTCTTAATTTTTGAGTTTGAAACAAAAGAACATTTATAATCTGCAACAGCTGCTGCCATAATAATGATATCAGCTGACTCATAGAGCTCTTCTACTTTCATATGCATATCATCCGCTGTCGTTACATTAAAAACATTTATGTTCTCAGGTTTTTCAATATTAACAGGTCCGGTAACTAAGGAAACACAAGCACCTCTTTTCTGTGCAGCCTTTGCAATAGCATATCCCATTTTACCGGAAGAATGGTTGGTTATATACCTTACAGGATCTATAGCCTCTCTGGTAGGACCTGCTGTGACAAGAACCTTTATGTTTTTCATATCAGCTTTCTTTATCATCAATTCTACTACCATATCAACAATTGACTCAGGCTCAGGCATTCGCCCTTTGGCATTAACCCCACATGCAAGCATACCGGTAGCAGGCTCCATAAATATATAACCTAATTTCTTTAATTTCTGAATGTTGTCCTTTACAATAGCATTCTCATACATATTTACATTCATAGCCGGTACTATTACTATCTTTGCCTTTGTAGCCATAACAGTTGTAGTCAGCATATCATCAGCAATTCCATTTGCAATTTTTCCTATTATATTGGCTGTGGCAGGTGCTATTATCAGCAAGTCTGCTTTTTGTGCAAGTGAAATATGCTCTATATCATAATGAACCGGTTCCTCAAACATATCTGTTATAACAGGATTATGGGAAATAGACCTGAATGTCAGCGGTGTAACAAACTTTTGTGCATTTTCTGTCATTATAACATTTACTTCTGCACTTAGCTTCTTTAATCTACTGACTATCTCAACAGACTTATATGCTGCAATACCACCACATACACCAAGAACAATATTTATCCCATTAAGCATGAAATCACCTCCTACTTATATTAAATACGTTATTAATCTTACATTTAGCAGAGCAAAATAACGAACGCTTTACCGGAATTTTGCGATAGATAAATGTAAAAGATTAATCGCATTTAATATAGATGCAAAAACCGACTATACATATTCTCCAAACATCAAAAAAATAAGACTTGAATTGAGCATCTACCTAACAACATTACCTCAACCCATACATCTTATTTTTATGAAATCAATTATTCTACATTTGATGAACATACTAAGAACATATAAAAAATTAATATTAATGTTATTTGATTTAAACTGACTTAAAATCTTTAAGCTTTTAATAACCAGTAATATAGCTAATTATTTAATACCGCTTTTTGTTCTTACGTATGTAATCTTATTTTCATTAATCTCATTAATTGCAATTGTTACAGGTTTTTCTGAACTGCATTTAGTAAGCTTGTTAGAACCATCAGCAATCTGCCTTGCTCTTTTAGCGGTAGCAACAACAAGTGTATATCTGCTGTCAACCTTTTCCATGAGCGAGCTAATTGGTGGATATATCATAATATAATCTACCTCCTATAGATTGAGATCAAGTAGTAAATAATATTTAAAATATTATCTCCATATTTTTATCGTAATTTATCATTCTTTTATTAATCTTTTTCTTCCTCAATAACATCATCTACATTATCTGCTTCTTTTACATTCAATCTATGTGCTACTGTTTCCGGTTGAACGGCTGATAATATAATATGATCGCTATCTGTAATTATAACAGCTCTTGTTCTTCTGCCATATGTGGCATCAATCAGCATTCCTCTATCTCTGGCTTCCTGTATAATTCTTTTAATAGGTGCTGACTCAGGACTTACAATAGCAACTAATCTATTTGCGGACACGATATTGCCAAATCCTATATTGATTAACTTCATATATAGCCTCCTAAGACTTATTCAATGTTTTGAATTTGTTCACGTATTTTTTCAAGTTCACTCTTCAAATCTATAACATTCTTGGTAATCGCCAAATCATTAGCCTTTGAACCTATAGTGTTTATTTCTCTGTTCATTTCCTGAACAAGAAAATCAAGCTTTCTTCCTACAGGTACACTTAAATCCAAAGTTTCCCTCATCTGTTTTATATGGCTTGCCAGCCTTTGCACTTCTTCATCAATACTGCATCTGTCAGCAAAAATCGCAACCTCGGTTGCAATACGATTCTCATCTATAGTTTGCTGTTCAGTAAGTTCTTTTATCCTCGACTCCAATTTTTGCTTATATTCTTTAGTTATCTCCGGTGCTCTAAGCTTTACATCGTTTAATACATTCTCAATGAATATTAGTTTCTCCAATAAATCATTTTTAAGGCTTTCACCTTCTATTTGTCTCATTTTAACCAGTTCATCCAATGCATTTTTCAATGAAACCTTAAGCATATTCCAAATAGCCTCACTGTCCTGTTCAACCTTTTCAATCTTTAGTACATCAGGAAATTTTGCAATCAGTGAAGCCGAAATATCATCCTTTAATTCATATTTATCCTTCAGTAATACTACCGCATTTAAATATGCCTTTGCCAATGGCTCATCTATAACAACGGTTTTGGAATCGTCATTATGATCTTCTAAAGATATGAACACATCTATCTTACCTCTAGAAACCACTTTTGAAACTTCGGACCTTATCTTATCATCTAAGCATGAAATTTGTCTTGGCATTTTTACAAATATATCGGAATACCTATGGTTTACTGTCTTGATTTCTGCAAGAATTAATTTGCCATCATCCTGAAATTCCCCTCTTCCGAAACCTGTCATACTCTTTATCATATGTATTTCATCCTTTTTTAAAGTCTATTATGTATTATAACATAGATTGTAATATTTTAAAGATTTTTTTTGAATTTTCATATATTTTTATAATTTTCTCCCGTATGCTTTGTTTTTCAAGTGTTTAAACATTTTCTTGACAATTACACATACAAACTATTCTTCATCCTATGTCTCCCAATTCATACATTATAATTGAAAGTGCCAGCAAACCTGCTGTTTCAGTTCTTAATATTCTTGGACCTAAGGTAACTGGTAAAAATCCATTTTCTGCAGCAAGTCCCACCTCACCTGCAGAAAAACCACCCTCCGGTCCAATCATTATGGAAATTGTTTTTGCATTATTACTTTTTAAAATTGGTTTAAGCTTATTCCCACATTCCTTTTCATATGGAATCAAACTCATATCTGCTCTTTTAAACTTAGTAACAGCTTCATAAAAAGCAATGGGATTCTCAACGGTTGGCAATATACCCCTGTTGCATTGTTTAGATGCTTCCTGGGCTATTCTTTGCCACCGTGTAACCTTGTTTCTTGAATCCTTTTCATTATTTATTTTAACAACAGTTCTCTCTGTAAGAACTGGAATTATTCTTTTTACTCCCATTTCAACAGATTTCTGAATTATCATATCCATTTTATCTGATTTTGGGACACCTTGAAACAATGTTATATCTATCTCAGATTCGTTGTTGTTTTTATTCTTCCCAATTATTCGTGCAACAACATAGCTTGATGCATATCTATCAATAACAACATCGTAGTCGGTACAATTCCCGTCACTAATAACAAGAGAGTCTCCCTGCCTAAGGCGAAGGACATTTTTAATATGATTAAAATCCTCTCCTGATATCATTATATTTTCATTTTCTATTGCTTCAGAATTTACAAAGAACCTTGGCATTTAAATGCGATCGCCACCCATTCACCCATTTCAAGTATTTCCTCTACCTTAAAGCCTTTAGATGTATATGCATCAAGTACATCTTGCTTTCTCTCCTTAATTATGCCGGAGGTAAGAAAATATCCTTCTGTACTTACATAATAAGGCATTAGGTCAGATATGTCAACAATAACACTTGCTATTATGTTAGCTATAACAATATCATACTTAACCGGCTTAACATCTTTTAAAACACCCTTTATTATATTAATGCCGCTTATCACATTGTTCAGCTTACAATTCTCACGTGCCACTTTTACAGCAACCTCATCAATATCTACAGCAGTAATATCCTTTGCTCCAAGCTTATGTGCTATTATTGCAAGTATTCCTGTGCCACATCCCAAATCCAAAGCGGTATCGCCTTTTTTTAGGTATTTCTCCAAAAGCTGTGAACACATCATGGTAGTCTCATGAGTACCTGTACCAAATGCCATTCCCGGATCAAGTTCTATAACAATATCTTGAGCCGACGCTTCAAAGCTTTCCCATGATGGCTTTATAACAATCTTTTCACCTATTTTTACATGCTTATAGTATTTCTTCCATGAAGTTGCCCAATCCTCATCATCAACCTCATTATATCCAGTATATCCTTTTCCGGTATCAAGAAAATTTCCAATAAAGTTTATCTTTTCATTTATCAATGCAATTAGTTCATTTAAATTTTTATCATCTGAAAAATACGCCTTAATTTTAACGTCCTCGCCTAAATTGTCGAAAAACTCCTGATCTGCATAATCCAATGTACCAGGTTTTAAAAGTTCCCTCCTGATATCATTAGGATCCTCAATAGCAACTCCACCAGCTCCTATTGATGTTAGCATCTCAGACATTGCATCGCTTGCTTCTTCTGTTGTATTTATAATTATTTCATACCACTTCATTTTTGCCTCTTTCTTGCTATATCAAGCATTCTCTTTAATATATACTTATTTAACAGCATATATACTATATATTACATTCCAAGTGCATCCTTCATCTTTTCAAAGAAGCTTTTTCTCTGTTCATAGGTTTCCTCACTCACCTCTGCAAACTCTCTAAGTATCGACTTTTGGCTTTCATTGAGCTTTTTGGGAACCTCAATATTAACCCTTACATACTGATCTCCTCTGCCATTTCCTCTCAAATGTGGCACCCCTTTGCCTTTAAGTCTGAAAACAGTTCCAGTCTGTGTGCCCTCGGGAATAGTATATTTTACTTTACCGTCAAGGGTAGGTACTTCCAACTCACAGCCTAATGCAGCCTGCACAAAGGTAATCGGCATGTCACAAACAACATCATCTCCCTGTCTGGTAAATAAAGTATGTGCTTTGACCCTAACACTTATATACAAATCACCTCTAGGCCCACCTTTTGAACCTGGTTCCCCCTCCCCTCTTAAAGATATTGTCTGCCCATCATCTATACCCTGTGGAATCTTAATTTTAAGCTTGGTACTTTTTCTTACCTTGCCCTTACCGCTACATGAACTACATGGATCACTAACAGTTTTCCCTTCTCCACGGCATACATCACAAGTCCTTACATTTACAAACTGTCCAAATGGAGTGTTTTGCTTATATTGCACCTGTCCCGAGCCATTACAGTGCTTACAGGTTACAGGTGTTGTTCCCGGCTTAGCACCACTTCCGTTACATGTAGGGCAATTTTCCATCCTGTTGAGAGTTACCTCTTTTTCAGTTCCAAAAGCTGCCTCTTCAAAAGTGACTTCTATGGAGTATTTCAAATCATTTCCCTTCTGTGGACCTCCCCTGCTCCTTGAAGATCTTCCGAAGCCCGAACCTCCAAAGAAAGTCTCAAAAATGTCACCAATTCCACCAAAGTCAAAGTCACTAAAGCCGCCGCCCCCAAACCCATTCGGGTCGGTTCCTGCATGACCGAACTGATCATAACGTGCTCTCTTTTGGGAATCACTCAATACCTCATACGCTTCATTTATTTCTTTAAACTTAGCTTCTGCAGCCTTATCACCAGGGTTTACATCCGGATGATATTTTTTTGCAAGCTTTCGATATGCCTTTTTTATATCTGCATCGGATGCTCCTTTACCCAATTCGAGGATTTCATAGTAATCTCTCTTATCAGCCATCCTATCAACTCCAATCTATAACCTTATATATTATAAATAGCCAAAGCCATACGTGTGACATGGGGATAACTTTCAAAACCGCTACACGGCTTTGTATCCTTAAAATCTGTCGAGATTATAAATACGATTAATCTTTTACATTTATCTCTGCTAAATGTAAGATTAATAACGTATTTAATCTAGATAAAAGTTTCCCGGTGTCTAACCCATGACTTTGGCCTTTTTTTTATTAATTATTATTTATTATCCTCGTCAACAGCCTCGTAGTCAGCATCATATACATTGTCGGAGCCTCCCATTTCAGGTCCCTGTGCTCCTGCATTAGGATCAAATCCTGCATCGGCATTCCCATTAGCTCCTGCTCCTGTATTCTGATACATTTTTGAAGATATTTCATAGAAGGCCTGTGTCAGCGTCTCTGTAGCCTTTTTGATATTTTCTGCATCAGTACCTTTAAGTGCTTCTTTAACTTTGTTTATTTCATCTTGTATTTTTGTTTTATCTTCTGAACTTAATTTATCACCAAGCTCGTTTAATTGCTTTTCACACTGGAACACCATTGAGTCAGCATTATTTCTGACTTCAACTTCTTCTTTCCTCTTCTTATCTTCATCTGCATATTTTTCTGCTTCTTTTACAGCTTTATCTATCTCTTCATCTGATAAATTGGTAGAAGCAGTAATGGTAACCTTCTGTTCATTTCCTGTGCCAAGATCCTTAGCTGAAACGTGAACTATTCCATTGGCATCTATGTCGAATGTAACTTCAATCTGTGGTACACCTCTAGGTGCCGGCGGAATTCCTGTAAGCTGGAATCTTCCAAGAGTCTTATTATACTGGGCCATTTCCCTTTCACCTTGCAATACGTGGATTTCAACGCTGGTCTGGCCGTCTGCTGCAGTTGAAAATACCTGACTTTTTTTAGCTGGTATTGTAGTATTTCTTTCAATAAGCTTTGTGCAAACTCCACCCAATGTTTCAATCCCAAGTGAGAGAGGTGTAACATCAAGAAGCAATAGATCTTTTACTTCTCCTGTAAGTACGCCAGCCTGAATTGAAGCACCTACAGCAACACATTCATCAGGGTTAATGCCCTTAAATGGTTCTTTACCCAGATATTTCTTAACAGCTTCCTGAACAGCAGGAATTCTTGAAGAACCTCCCACTAAAAGTATTTTATCTATTTTTTCAGGACTAAGTCCTGCATCTTTCATAGCCTGCCTTGTCGGTTCCATTGTTTTTTCAACTAGATCTGCAGTAAGCTCGTCAAACTTAGCCCTTGTGAGTGTTACATCAAGGTGCTTAGGTCCAGTAGCATCAGCAGTTATAAATGGAAGATTTATATTTGTTGTTGCCACACCTGAAAGTTCAATTTTTGCTTTTTCTGCAGCTTCCTTCAACCTCTGTAATGCCATCTTGTCATTTCTTAAGTCTATGCCGTTATCTCTTTTGAAAGTTTCTGCAAGATAATCCATAACCCTTTGGTCAAAGTCGTCACCACCGAGCCTATTATTACCATGGGTTGCAAGCACTTCGAAAACTCCGTCTCCTATTTCAAGGATGGATACATCAAAAGTTCCTCCTCCAAGGTCAAATACCAGTATTTTCTGATCATGCTCCTTATCAAGACCATATGCCAAAGCCGCAGCAGTTGGCTCATTGATAATCCTTAAAACTTCCAGTCCTGCAATTTTACCTGCATCTTTTGTAGCCTGTCTCTGTGAGTCACTAAAATACGCCGGAACAGTAATAACTGCCTGTGATATTTTTTCTCCAAGGAATGCTTCGGCATCTGCTTTAAGCTTTTGCAATATCATCGCAGATATTTCCTGAGGAGTATACTGATTGTCATCAATCTTTACTTTTCTGTCTGTTCCCATATCCCTCTTAATTGATATTACTGTTCTATCAGGATTTGTTATGGCCTGACGTTTTGCGACCTGGCCAACCAGCCTTTCACCTGTCTTTGAAAACGCCACAACAGACGGAGTGGTCCTGCTTCCCTCCGGATTAGGTATTACAACAGGTTCTCCACCTTCCATAACAGATACACAAGAATTTGTTGTTCCTAAATCTATTCCTATTACTTTTGCCATATTATCTATCCTCCTATTAATAATCAGTTGGCTACCTTAACCATACTATAACGTATTACTTTATCTTTCAAGACATACCCCTTCTGAAACTCCTCAATAACTATACTAGCACCATACGAGTCATCCTCAATATGCATAACAGCATTATGTAATTGAGGATCAAAAGTTTCTCCTACAGATTTTATCTCCTCAACACCAAGACTCTTTAATGCATCTTTAAACTGTTTGTATACAAGCTCCATACCTTCTTTAAAGGAAGCATTAGTCGTTGAATCATTTTCAGCTGCTTTCATAGCTCTCTCAAAATTATCAACAACAGGGAGTATCGCCAGTACAGTGTCGCTTACAGCATCATTATAAAGTGCATCTTTTTCTTTTACTGTCCTTTTCTTATAGTTATCAAATTCGGCAGCAGTACGCTGAAGCATGCTGAAATATTCATCACATTGCTTGGTTTTTTGCTCTAACATAGCTTTTACTTCTTCAATTTTAGAAGCATTAGCACCATCATTTTGGGTTGTTTCTTGGTTATCCCCGGTTACTTCCTGGTTGTTCTTGTTAGTACCATTTTCTACTGATGGATTTTCAGTATCATTTTGATTGTCTTTCACATTGTCGCTTGAAAATATACCCATGTCGTATTAATCCACCCTCCCCATTTATTCTTATTTATGGAATGCCTTAGAAATAACCCCGTATTCATAAGGACATTACTTTTATATATAGAACAAAATCATTTCGTGACTTTGTTAACCTTAATTATCAACTGTCATCTAAATCCCCAATATATTTTAATATTTCTTCATTCAACTTCCTTTTAAGAAAATTCATTGAGGAAATAACCTTAGCATATTCCATTCTTGTAGGACCAATAACACCTATAGTTCCAAGGACAACATTACCAATGCTGTATGTTGCAGTAATAAGACTGCAATCTTTTATTTGTTGTATATCGTTTTCATTTCCAATCTGAACACCTATATTTTCAATTCCTTTTTTGTTGTTAAGTATTTTGTATATTTTTTCCTTCTCATCTAAAACGTTTAGGAACTCCTTTGCCTTTACAATATCCATAAACTCCGGAAAATTGAGTATATTCGTAGTACCTTCCAAATATACATCAGAATAATCTATATTGTTTATAGAGTCCACTATACCGTCTATTATAGGTATAAGTATTTCTTTAGAAATACTTAACTCCTTTTCTATATCCAACAAAATATTACTGCTTATCTGGTCTATTGTAAGTCCATTCAACTTGCTATTCAATACATTGGACATCATAATTAACAAATCTGCAGTAACATTGTCAGGAATCTTAATAAAGCTGTTTCTAACCACATTTGCACTAGTAACCACTATTACAAGTGCCCTGCCCTGCTGAATCGGCACAACCTGCACGGCTTTAAGAATACTCTTTTTCAACTGCGGTGCAATTGCAATCGATGTATATTTTGTAATCTTAGACATTATCATCGATGCCTGCCTTATAAGTTGATTCATTTCATTTATTCTTATTTCCAGTGCTTGTTTAATACAATCTGCTTCCTCAGTGGAAATAACTCTTTCTCGCATCAGCTCATTGACATAAAATCTATAGCCTTTGTCAGAGGGTATTCTACCTGCAGATGTATGCGGCTGTGCTAAAAACCCCATTTCCTCAAGATCTGCCATTTCATTTCTTATAGTGGCAGAACTCAATCCAAGCTCATGTTTTCTTGCGACTGTTCTTGAACCAACAGGTTCTGCTGTGTCAATGTAGTCATCAATAATAGCTTGAAGAATCCTTCGTTTTCTATCATCCAAGTACATATTCCAGCTCCCCTTTGTTAGCACTCTACTTAATTGAGTGCTAATTATAATTTAAATATATCCCCATGACAATTATTTGTCAAGTATTTTATGCTAAAATCCCAACAATTACAAATTATATATCCTTCGGTAATACTTTCTATTATAAATTTATTGATTTATAGTTACAGCAATCAAAAATTATTAATCTATAAACTCCATAAAAACCTGGTTGGCAAAATCCAAACCGGTTTCTGTCAGCATTAGCCTTCCATCCTTATTCTCAACCAATCCCCTTGCAATCAATTTATCAAATTGCTCACCGAATATATTCATTATTTCTATCCCATATCTTTCTCTGAACTCCAAGATTGAAATTCCTTTAGTAAGCCTCATCCCAAGTATAATATACTCCGACATGCTTTCCTTATCATCAATTACAACTTCTTCTATATACTTACCCTCGTTTTCCATATAGTTTTCAATATAATCTTCTATACTATAAAAATTACTATACCTTTTTCCATTAAAATATGAGTGTGCTCCTGCTCCAAATCCTAAATAGCTTTCCGCATTCCAATATATAAGATTATGCTTGCATTCAAAGCCTTTCTTTGAAAAATTGGATATTTCATACATATTGTATCCATATCGTGACAATTCACTTTTAGCAATATAATACATCTCTCTATCCAATCCATCATCTATTTCTTTTATCTGCCCTTTGTTATATTTCTCCCAAAGCACAGTATTTTCTTCTATTTTGAGGCTATAGCATGATATATGCTCAGGCTTTATGCCTGCTACATTACTAAGTGTCTCATACCAATCATCCAAAGTTTGATCCGGAAGAGAAAAAATTATGTCCACATTTATATTATTAAATCCTATATCTCTTGCAAGATTGAAATTATTAACAAACTCTTCAATTCTGTGAATTCTGCCAATGCTTTTTAGAAGCTTGTTTTGCCATGCTTGCAGTCCAATACTCAATCTGTTTATTCCAATATATTTATATGTTTTAAGCTTAATATCTGATAATGTTCCGGGATTTGCTTCAATGCTTATTTCCGCATCGTCTCTTAATCCATAATACTTACGACAAAGCTCCAATATATACTCGATATATTTAGGATCAACGCTTGAAGGAGTACCTCCGCCGATAAAAACAGTCTTTACTTCATATTCTGCTGCTCTTTCACTATTTATTATTATCTCCTTTTTTAATGCATCAAAATAAGCTTCTACCAAGCAGTTCTTATTTGAAAAGGAATTGAAATCACAATAATAGCACTTTGATATACAAAAAGGAATATGGATATAAACCCCAATACTTTTTTTCATTATAACCTCTTAGGTATCCAGCTTTAATACAGTCATAAATGCTTCCTGCGGAACCTCTACACTTCCAACCTGCCTCATTCTTTTCTTACCCTCTTTTTGCTTCTCAAGAAGCTTTTTCTTTCTTGTTATGTCTCCACCATAGCATTTTGATAGAACGTCTTTCCTATAAGCTTTTACAGTTTCCCTGGCAATTATCTTGCCTCCAATACAAGCCTGTATAGGAATTTCAAACTGTTGCCTGGGTATTGACTCTTTAAGCTTTTCAGCTATTCTTCTGCCCCTTGCATATGCCTTTTCTGTGTGAACAATAAATGATAGTGCATCCACTACATCTCCATTTAACAGTATGTCCAGCTTTACAAGTGAAGAAGTCTTATATCCTATAAGTTCATAATCTAACGATGCATAACCCCTTGACCTGGATTTTAATGCATCAAAGAAGTCGTATATTATTTCATTGAGGGGCATTTCATACAGAAGCATTACCCTTCCCTCATCAATATACTTCATGTCTTTATATACTCCGCGTCTTTCCTGACTAAGCTCCATTATACTGCCCACATATTCAGTGGGAAGCATTATTGAGCATTTAACCATTGGCTCCTCCATTGTATCAATCTCCGCAGGTGGAGGTAAGTTTGACGGATTGTCAATAAAAATAGTCGTTCCATCACTTTTATTAATTTTATATATAACGCTTGGAGCCGTTGTGACCAAGTCCAAATCATGTTCCCTTTCAAGACGCTCCTGAATTATCTCCATATGCAAAAGTCCTAAAAATCCGCATCTAAAACCAAAACCAAGTGCTGTAGATGACTCCGGTTCGAAGCTTAACGAAGCATCGTTAAGCTGCAGCTTTTCAAGGGCATCTCTCAAATCTCCATATTTTGAACCATCCGCAGGATATATACCGCAGAATACCATTGAATTAACCTTTTTGTAGCCGGGCAAAGGCTCTTTTGCAGGGTTATTTGACAAGGTTACTGTATCGCCAACCCTAGTATCGCGGACATTCTTTATACTAGCGGCAATATACCCTACTTCTCCCGCCAAAAGCTCTCCACAGGAAGAAAGAGCTCCCGGTCTGAAATACCCAACTTCAGTAACAGTGAACTCTTTACCGGTATACATCATCCTGATCTGATCGCCAACCTTCACGTTGCCTTCCTTTATTCTTACGTACACAATAACACCCTTATAGCTGTCATAGTAAGAATCAAATATAAGTGCCTTCAAAGGAGCCGTTTCACTATTATCAGGACAGGGTACCCCATTTACAATACTCTCCAAAACCTCTTCAATATTCAAACCGTTTTTGGCAGAAACCATTGGAGCTTGACTTGCATCAAGACCAATTATATCCTCAATTTCCTTTTTCACCACATCAGGCTGGGCACTTGGCAAATCAATTTTATTTATAACCGGAATGATTTCCAGGTTATGTTCTAAAGCCAGATAAACATTTGCAAGGGTTTGTGCCTCAATACCCTGTGCAGCATCCACAACAAGTATTGCTCCCTCACATGCCGCCAGGCTTCTTGAAACCTCATAATTAAAATCTACATGTCCTGGGGTATCTATCAGGTTAAATACATATTCTTCTCCATCGCTGGCTTTATATATCATTCTTACTGCTTGAGCCTTTATTGTAATACCACGCTCTCTTTCAATATCCATATTATCAAGGATCTGATCTTCCATTTCCCTCAAAGTCAAAACCCCTGTTTTCTCCAGCATTCTGTCTGCAAGGGTCGATTTACCATGATCAATATGTGCTATTATACAAAAATTTCTTATCTTCTTTTGTCTTTCACTTGCCATCAATAGAATCCTCCAACAGTTTGGTTAATATATGAAAAATATTATTATTCAATGAGTATTACTAGAGTTTCATCAAATTTAAGGTTATTCATCTTTTCAATTTGATTGTATCCAGCTTTTTATTATAACATAACCAAAACAAGGTGAATAGATGAAATGTTATTTATTCTTTAATCACCTTTTAATCATTCTTTAATCAATATATATTTTTTCTGTATTATAGTTAAAAAGAACTGCCCTCCCATCATTTTCAACAAAATTTACAATATTGTTAAGCATGCTGTCAATATGCTTTGCATCATTTGATACACATGAAACGCCTATAACAGCATTTTTCCATGTATCATTAAGGTCAACCTCAGCAATTGAGGCGTTATATCTTGATTTAAGTCTTTCAATTATGCTTTTCACAATTTGTCTTTTATCCTTAAGAGAAAATGCACTCTCAAGAGATAATTCCATTCTGCATACTCCAACAACCAATTACTTTCACCTTCCTTATTCCAAGATTTCTCAATACTTTACGTCCGATTATAGCATAAATAAATCTTAAGTTGTGGAAATTCAATATAATTATTGCTATAATATATAAAGAATAAAATCATTTACGATTTTGTAGCCCTGATATTATTGTGGGGAATTAGGGTGCAGGCTGTACAATAATTCCTTAATCATAAACAAATTAGCACTCCACATTAATATTATCACACAGAAAGTGATTAATTCACGACACATAAAATATCAAGGAGATAATTACTATGCCTACAGTATTAGTTATTGATGATGAAACTACAATTTTAGAAAATATAAAATTTAATCTAGAGATGGAAAATTATGATGTAATAACTGCATCCAACGGTGAAGATGGCCTTAATATATTCAAAGAGAAAATAAACATCATAGATGCTGTCATTACAGATATGAGAATGCCTAAACTTACAGGTATTGACGTACTTAGAGAAATAAAAAAACTTATGCCTGAAATGGGTGTGCTTATTTTAACAGGTCATGGTGATATAGAAAATGCCATTCAGACAATGAAAGAAGGTGCTTTTGAATATCTTAAAAAGCCCCTTAATGTTGATCAATTATCTATAATTATATCAAAAGCTATAGAAAAAAAGAATTTGCTTTTGGAAAATACCAATATTCAAAAAAAGCTTTTGGATCAGAACTCGTATCTTCAAGGTCTGCATGATTCAGCAGAAAAAATCCTATTGAATCTTCTTCCTCAAAAGCTGCCTGAGATGGAAAATGTAAGATTCTCTGTTGAGTACAAGTCTTCCGAAGCTGTTGGCGGGGACATGTATGACATTTGTGATATTGGAGATTATCTATGTTTTTATGTTTTTGATGTTTCCAACCACGGTATATTAGCAGCAGTAATAGCCGTTATCCTGAAAAGTTTTCTTCAAAATATAGAATACAACTACAGGCAGGGCATCAATAAACGTAGATTCCCTGAAATTGTCGCTGACCTTAACAATGAAGTCCTTATCAACACGGCAGATAATGTATTTGCCACTCTATTTCTCGGGTTCTTAGACAAAAAAACCAATGTGTTGTATTATGTATCTGCAGGACATGTTACACAGTACCTTTTCAATAATGAAAAAATAGAACCCTTAAGCTCAACAGGAACAGTACTTGGTGCTTTTGAAGATGCGACCTATTCCTGCAGTGTTCATCAATTGAGCCCTGGGGACAAGGTAGTTCTTTTTTCTGACGGAATACTGGAAGTTTCTAATAATGATATTATATTTGGTTACAAAAACATTGAAAAACAACTTATGGAGAACAACTCAAAACCTATAGATATTATAACTAAAGAGCTTTTAAAAGCTTCTGCTCAATATGGCAATAATGACTTCTTCGATGATGTAACCATTGTAGGATTAGAATTGTTAAAATAACCATATAGGGATGTTTAAAATTACATAAATCTTAATTTTTTCCGGAGGCTTATATGTCTGCATCAGAACCACTGCATAACAACTTAAAAACTACAGCACTTCTTGATAATATTTTGAACAGTTCTACCGAATACGCTATTATAGCTACAGATTTAAAAGATATAATAGTATTTTGGAACAAAGGTGCAGAGATAATTTATGGTTACAACGAAAGTGAAATGGTTGGGAAACAGACTCCTCAGATTCTTCATGTCAACAGTTCCCCTACCAATGATATTCTTTTACATAGTGACAGCAACTACAGTTCAAGATTCAATGATTATGAGATGAAGGCCATCAGAAAGGATGGAACCATACTCCCTGTGTCTGTAACAGTTACCCCTAGATTTCAAAGCAATCATGAGCTATGCGGTTATTTAATAATTGTCAGGGATATAACAAACTTAAAAGTGGAAGAAAAATACAGGGATATTCTTATTGAAGTTGCTCATCTGGTAAACTCTCCAATAAGTATTAATGAGATGTGTAACGGTATCATAAACGCTATAAGCACAATACTGGAAGTACCGGCTGTATTTATCTGCCTTCTGGATAAAAGAAACAACAATTTTTATGTTGAGCATCAAATCGGCCTTAACAGTGACTATAAGAGGCATTACTGCTCCTATACATATGACGATAAATTCGTTTATGGCAATGTGTTTGACTGTTTTCTGACCTACTCGCAGTATACCATAAACTACGGTAAATTGGCAGGACATGCAATATGCGAATTTATGCAGGATGAAAACCTCTCTGAGTCTGACAGCTCAATAATACACATACCGCTTCTTGCAGACATAGCTTTAATGGGAATACTGCATATTGTTATACCTTCCTCAAGAAAAAATCTGCTTCTTACCGAAACTCAAGTACTAAGCATAATTGCCAATGAAATATCAGCGGGTATCCAGCGAAAAAGACTTGAAGAAGAGATAAAGCAGTATGCTTACGATCTTGAAAGACTGGTGCAGGAAAGAACCGACCAGCTCAGGGTTAAGGATGCACAACTTGTTCAGTCCGGAAAACTTGCTACACTCGGTGAAATGGCTACAGGTATTGCTCATGAAATAAACCAGCCCTTAGGTGGTATAAGCTTAATTGTACAGGGATTGCAGCGTGCTAAAAATCTAGGCAAGCTGAACGATGGAATCCTTGATGAAAAACTTAAATCCATAATAGAACAAATAGACAGAATAAATAAAATAATAACTCATTTAAGAACATTTGCCAGACAATCAAAGGAAGCACATCAACCAATATCGGTCAGCATTCCTCTGCTTGATGTTTTTAAGCTTATCGGTCAGCAGCTTAAAAACAAAAATATAACAATTGAGACTTATATTTCCGAAGAAGTTCCAATGGTATTTGCAGACCACAATAAGCTTGAGCAGGTGTTTTTAAATATTCTTAGCAACGCCAGGGATGCACTTGACGATTTTGAAAAAATTATACGACGTTTAAAGGAAAAGGGTACACCACCTGAATGGGTTAAAAACTGGCAAAAGAAAATCATAATAAGCACTTATGAAAAGGACAAATATGTATATGTTGAGATTGAAGATACCGGAGGGGGGATTCCAAAGGAGCTTCTTAACAAAATATTTGATCCCTTTTTTACCACAAAGGAAGTAGGCAAAGGGACAGGTCTTGGCCTTTCAATTACATTTGGTATCATAAAGGAATTTGGAGGTACCATAATGGTAGACTCGGAGGAAATGCTTGGAAGTAGGTTTACAATCAAGCTTCCTGTATATGATTCAACGTATAACCCGATTAGTGATATATATAATTATTAAGTGTTAATTAAGCTACTATATTAAATACGTTATTAATCTTACATTTAGCAGAGCAAAATAACGAACGCTTTAACGGAATTTTGCGATAGATAAATGTAAAAGATTAATCGTATTTAATATAGACAAAACTTAATGGATATATACCATTCAAAATAAATTATATACAAATTATATACAAAGCTTATATTGATAAATTATATGTAAATATAATATTTACCATCTGGATTTTCCTTCACTTGAGTGATATAATGGATATGGAGGGCTTAATGATGCAAATATTAAATTATAATCTCGAAGCATTTATCCCATATGATGAGGATAATATTGAAAAATTTCTTACCATTTGCGAAGATGCTATTGATAATATTACCAATGATGAAAAGCCTAAATTCAAGCTCAAGAGTGCTATTCATGAGCTTTTAGTCAATTCTCTGGAGCACGGATATAAAAAAAATCCGGGCAAAGTTTCTTTGTCTATAAAGAGGACTGAAGATTCTATTTTATTTGAGTTGTGCGATGAGGGAAATGGTGTTGATCTCGAGACACTGAATCTTAATCGCAGAGTTTCTGATATCAATTCAATGTCATCGAGAGGTTGGGGGTTAACTTTAGTCAACAATTTTTCAACTAATTTGAAAATTGTCCCAAATAATCCTAAAGGTACAAAGATAACCTTAACTATACCACTGGATTAGCAAAAATCTTTTCATACTTTTCAGTTCGAAATCATTTCTCTAAAACTGTTTATATCTGTTACAGGAGCCCTGCACGCAAAATTTTCACAAACATATGCTGTGGCTTTATCTTCAATTTGCTTATAATTTTCCAAATAAGGTATTATGTTTGTCAACTCATTATTCTCTTTTAAGTACAAAACCGAAACAGTAAATGGTCTAAACTTTTCATTAATAAGATTTAACATCTTTTGAGCTTCGTTATTTGCCATATCAGATACAACAACCACTTCTTTAGGATTTGATTTTGCATACATGGCTGCTATCAGAAAGAAAGTATATCCCGAGGGATATTTTTTTATTTCGGCACCAAATGCATTAAGAATCTGCTGTGCCCTATCTTCGTATTTATTATCCCCTGTTATCCTTGCAAGCTTGAGAAAATTGTATGCTGCAACTGAATTGCCCGAAGGCATCGCTCCGTCATAAATTTCTTTTGGCCTTATGATAAGCTGTTCACTGTCACTGCCATATACAAATAGTCCTCCATTTTGGGAATCCCAAAAATACTTAATAAGATCATCACTGAGTTCTATTGCCTTTTTGAGATAATATTCATCATAGCTGGTCTCATATAGCTCAATAAGACCCCAAATAAAAAAAGAATAATCGTCTACATACGCAGGATACGAGGCCTCTCCATCCCTGTATCTCGCAAGCAACCGACCATCATCCCTTATAAGTTTTTTCAGAATAAAATCTACAGCCTTTTTTGCCGAATAGTCATACTCTTTTTTTCCGAAAACCCTGCCTGCAATAGATAGGGCTGCTATCATCAGACCATTCCATGCTGTAAGTATCTTATCATCCTTATATGGATGAACTCTTCTTTCACGGTGTCTATATAACTTTTCTCTGGATCTTTTTAAAAGCTCGTTATCAATATCATTTATGTCCGTTTTTATCAGGTTAGGTATGTTTTTACCATCAAAGTTTCCTTTTTGTGTAATATCAAAATACCTGCAATATTTCTCTCCATCTTCTTTTCCAAGGACTTCAATGATCTCATCTGCCGACCAAACATAAAATTTGCCCTCTTCTCCTTCAGAGTCAGCATCTTCCGCAGAATAAAAAGCACTGCTTTCAGAAGTCATATCCCTTAAAACATATGTCAATATTTCCTTTGCAATTTGCCCATACATATTATTACCTGTAGCCTGGAATGCCTCAATATACGCTATAGTTAAAAGTGCATTATCATATAGCATTTTTTCAAAGTGCGGTACCAACCATTCTCTGTCCGTCGAGTATCGACTAAAACCAAATCCTATATGATCATATATCCCACCCTTATGCATTGATATAAGAGTCTTTTCCACAATATTTAAGGCTATCGGATCTTTCGTATTATACCAGTACCTAAGTAAAAAGTATAATGTATGGGGAGCAGGAAATTTAGGAGCATTGCCGAATCCTCCATGTTTTTCATCAAAGGCTTCTTCAAAATGTGCAAACGCCTCATTAATTGTGTCTTCATCAATTCCTTCAATCGGATCTTTCTTTTCAGCATTAAGAAGCCCCACAATTTTTTCCCCTGAACCAACAAGTGCTTTTCTATTGTTGTCCCAGGCGTTCTTTACCTTCTTTAAAACGGTCATAAGGCCTGTCATACCTAAGTTATCATATTTGGGAAAATAAGTTCCTGCAAAGAAAGGCTTTTGATCAGGCGTCATTATTACAGTAAGAGGCCACCCTCCATGATTTGTAAGCATCTGACAAACACCCATGTATATATGATCAATATCCGGCCTTTCTTCCCTATCCACTTTAATGGATATATAGTCGGAGTTTAGGATTTCTGCTACCTCTTCATCTTCAAAACTTTCCCTTTCCATTACATGACACCAATGACATGTTCTCAAAAGCATAAAGTCAGCTATAGCCAATAGAGAGAAAAACAGGTTTATCTTCCTGTTTTGCCTTCTCAAAGGCTTCCTGTCCCCAAGGATACCATTGCACAGGGTTATAAGCATGTTGCAATAGGTAGGGGGATTTTTCAGTAATCAGTCTATTGGCTACTTTGTCTTTATTCATGTGGCATCACCTTCCTTTCATTTATAAGAATTTTACTCATGTAAGTCTTTTATCCTTTACTATTTGTTATTTACCACTAAAGTATTATTTGAAATAAAGCAATTTTGTATTCAAAATAAAAATAGGGCATAGGGATTGTTGGGAAGTATTTTCCACAGTATCAACCCTATCAATGATTTTGTCATAAACCAGATGGGATTTACTTGGATACTCATTACCACTCTCTGCCATCTGCTCAAGACTTATCAGTTCCCCACAACCCTTCAAAATGATTATATCATCCTGTATTCCAATAACTCCACAGGTAACATTTCACATCCTACTTAATTAAAATAGATAAGAACAGTTCAAGGGCATTTATGTCAAAGTATTCAACATATTATTTAACTTCTATAAATGAATGACATTTAATGTAGACATTCTCTGGAAGCTTACAGCAAGCAAAAGAGAGTTGATTGTTTGATGCACATTCTTGACTTATTCAATTACATAATATACCATAAGGTTGTATATGCTTTTTACTTAACCAAATTTGTGATATGAGGGCAATATTATGAAGCTATGTGGTGTATGTATAATTACAAATGATGTACCAAAGTTAGTGGATTTCTACAAGGTAGTCTTTGGGGTTGAACCAGAAGGTGACTCTATTCATTCAGCATTTGATAGTATGCAGCTTGCAATTTGGAACCCTGGCAATACTGAGATATCCAGTATAAAAAATATGTCCTTAATGTATTTTGTTGATAATGCAGATTATGAATATGAGAAACTAAGCTGCATAGAGAATATTAAGGATTTATCAAAACCTAGAATAGAGCCTTGGGGAGTCAAAGCTTTCACTTTCAAAGACCCTGATGGGAATGAAGTAAATTTCCTTGAAAAGTTAAAATAATCAGCAATGGGAGACATGTAAATAAACAAACAGGAGGAAAATATGTTAACTACTCATTTATATTTTAATGGGCAATGCAGGGAAGCAATTGAATTATATGTAAAAGCATTTAATGCCACTATCAAGACTATTATTGCAAATCCTGGGCAAGAAGAACTTGTTGTCCATGCTGAAATACTTATTCATAATCAACTATTAATGTTAAATGATTTTGGTGATAATGATGGCCATTCTAAGTCAGGTGGGTATCAATTGGCAGTTAGCTTTGATAATGAAAATGATTTGAAAAAGGCTTACTCAGTTATGAAAGATGGCAGCACAACAATTTCACCTATGCAGGCAACAGATTATAGTTCTTGTGTAGTCAGATTTGTTGATAAATTTGATGTCAGATGGGGATTTTGGGTATAAGTATATTTTTATGGTAATGTATACACCAATAAAATATTAATATAATCTGGTCAACACCTCAGTTTTACAGGTTTCTAACAAAATTTCACCTGAACAATTTGTTGGTTATTTTGTTTATTAGAACTTGTGTATCCTTACAGCCACAGGCAATAGAGGGGTTATTCTTTGCACAACCTAATCTGTATTATTATTAATGCAACTAGGAAAAGACCTCCTGTTAGGGAGGCCTACATCACTCATTATTAAAAGTTTGATTTTATGTATATTATTCTTGCTTATGAGCAGAAGCCTGTTCTTTACCTTCAACTATTTCTTTAGTAGCCACGTATTCAAGCATTTTTTGTTCCAACAATTTGAAATCAACAGTACTATTCAAATAACCAATATTGGGATAATTTTTTGTTTTCTGATTATAGATAACTTCTGCATGGTCTTCCTGTAAAGTTGTAGTATTTTTTCTTATGTATATGACCTGAGTATTTAACATGTTCTTATATTTTAAGTCTGTAAGGCTATCTATATCTAAAAGGGTTAACTCACTATCTGGAACTGGTATCATTGAACTAATATTATAAACTATACCAACATACTTCCTTATCCCACCATCTTCATCCTCATTGTTAAGAACATTTCTGTCAAATTTTTGCAGACATTCAACATAGGAAGTGTTTAAGAAAAAGTTGGATAGCTTAGAGGAAAATGTTGATGAAGAAGATGAAGGCAAATCCCATCTTTACCCACATGAAACTGCATTCTTCAAAAACACAGAGGATTTGAGTACATTGCCTTGGAAGTTTAAGAAAATGAGTTCTGAGGAAAAGAATGTACTTATTAAGAGGTACATTGACCATGTAGTTTACACTAAGACAGGTAAAAATCAAGCTGTTTTTGAGATTAAATGGACAAAAGAGGTTGAAAATGCTATAAAGGATTTGAACAAATGGAAAGAGAGTGTACAGGAAAAGGGAAGATTGAAGCAGCTAAAACAATTTATATAGTTATTCACAGTAACACCCCCAAATATCAGGGGTTTTTTTGTTGCCTTTAATATATAAGCCTTGATAAATTGTAGGTTTGAAGTTTGTTGCCTTTGCAGTATTGTCATCAATGGCAGGTAGAATAGCCAATGGAAAGGAAGATAGGCTTGTCTTCTGATTCGGCTTTTTCAAAAGCTTCATCACTCCAGGGAAACCATTCTACAGGGTTATAAGCATGTTGCAGAAGGTATGGGGATTTCTCATGGATTAGTCTATTGGCTTTATTATTAGTTGACATGTGGGCATCACCTTCCTTTCATAATTTGTTTTTATTGTATAGTATTATTTTTATTTACCACCAAACTATTATTTGAAAGAATGCTGTAATATATTCAATTTGGTGTAATCATGGTAAATTGATATACGTACTCAATCAGGCGTATATGAAGTTCATGTTAATGCCGCTACCGGGCAGATATTAAAGATTGAAATGGAAGATAATTGGTTTTAAAACTCCACAGTAATTTTATAAGCTATCCTTTAGACGAGCAAGGTGAAAGCCTTGCTTTATTATTTGGCAATAAACAATTTGGTTATACCTTTTGTATATCTTAATCAGAGGGCTTTTTGTATTCCCAATGTCTTACTATGCAATATTCTGTAAGTCCAACCTTACTATAGACCCTTTTGCCCATTTCTGATGCTTGAAGCACACCAAATGTACAGCCTTTAAGCTTTGCATCATAGAATGCCTTATTTGTTAATGCTGTGCCAAATCCTTTACCCCTGTATTCCTTTAGTGTTCCCACCTGATGTATTCCTGCTATATCTCCATAGTGAAATAACATAGTTGTAGCAACAATTTTATCAGAATCATATCCGGCATAAAATACTATATCATTATCGCTAAAAAGCTTCAAATACAACTCAGGATTATCATTGATATCAAACGCTTTATTTACTGCATCAACCCATTTGAACAAATCTGCTTCATTCTCAATGACCCTTAACTCATGCTTATTATGAGAAAACTCTTCAATTTTGTCCAGACAAATTGCCATACCTGACTGTTCATAGTGTAAAACAAAGCAATTTTCCAATAGATACTTGTCAATATCGGCAGGCTTTGAAGTTGAACCTGTGACAATATACTTTGGGATACTACCGCTTTCTATATTTCTTACTAAATCTTTAAGAGCCGTATCCATGTTTTCAGGAGGCATATTTATATTAAATACTCTATTAAACCAGTCATTCATGGGGTTTATAGCCCAACTATAATAGGGTGTTTCCATTACCTTTGAGTTAAATAGTGAAGCAACCTTAGCACATAAATCTACATAATTTCTCTCAACTATTGATGCGCTGATTATTTTTCCGCTCATACAGTTCCTCTCTTAGCTTATCATAATTAGTAATTATTATATCATGCTATTAAATAACTTCCAACATTCGGCATCCTGTGCCAAAAAACCTCATTAATGTGTCAATGTGTATAAAACAACAAAAAAGGTCTCAACAAAAAAATTTCTTCATTAAGACCCTACAAACAATTTAACGGTTATGTCAATTTGCTCTGCCTGCAAAAGCTCATCTGTAACCTCATAAGTTTAAAGAAACATATGCTGCCAGATCAGCAAACCTATTTGAAAAGCCCCACTCATTATCATACCAGGCAACAACTTTCACCATATTATCACCAAGTACCATGGTTGATAATGCATCTACAGTAGAAGATGCTGAATCGCCAATATAATCTGCAGAAACCAGAGGCTCTTCAGAGTAATTCAGAATACCCCTCATTTTGCCGTCCGCAGCAGCCTTTAAAACTGTATTAACTTCATCCTTTGTAACAGGTTTTTCGGTTTCAACCACCAGGTCGACCACCGATACATCAGGCGTCGGTACTCTAAAGGAAAATCCATTCATTTTGCCTGCCAGTTCCGGTATAACAAGCCCGATTGCTTTCGCAGCTCCCGTCTTAGTCGGTATAATAGACATCGAAGCAGCACGTGCCCGTCTCAAATCATTGTGGGGTAAATCCAAAATCCTCTGATCATTTGTATATGAATGTACGGTAGTCATAAAACCCTTTTTAATCCCAAAACTGTCATTCAATACCTTCGCCACAGGAGCCAGAGCATTCGTTGTGCAAGATCCATTAGAAATAATGTGCTGTCTGGATGGTTCATATTTTTCTTCATTTACACCCAACACTATCGTAATATCCTCATCAACTGCTGGTGCTGATATAAGAACCTTTCTAGCTCCTCCCCCCGTAATGTGAAGCTCCGCCTTTTCTCTTTTCGTGAATAATCCTGTGGCTTCAAGTACGACCTCAACCCCTTGCTCTTTCCAAGCAATGTTTGCTGGGTCCCTTTCAGCCAGAATTTTAATTTCCCTTCCATTAACCACTAAAATGTTCTCTCTGACTTCAACAGTTCCATTGAATTTTCCAAACACCGAATCATACTTTAGGAGATGAGCAAGTGTTTTTGCATCTGTCAAATCATTGATTACTACAACTTCAAGCTCCCTCGGATACTTCTCCAATAATACCTTGAATGTGTTTCTTCCTATTCTGCCAAAACCGTTAATTCCAATTTTTGTACCCATCAAAATCCCTCCATTTCATTTTTTACAAAAATGCTTGTTATTCATTACAATTTAAGTATAATAGAAAATATAATATAAATAAAATGCATATTATTTATATCAGTTATAAAGGTAGGTTATATGTATGAATCTGGAGCTATATAAATCATTCTATTACATCGCACAGTATGGAAGTATATCAAAAGCCGCTAACCACTTGTATATAACCCAGCCAGCCGTAAGCAGATCAATAAGGCAGCTGGAGGATGAGCTGGGATGCAATCTGTTTGCAAGAACCCCAAAAGGAGTCAAGCTAACACCCGAGGGTGAAATTCTTTATCAATATATTGATCAGGCTTTCAATTTTATATCAACTGCCGAAAGTAAAATTAATTCTGTTAAAAACCTGCTTGACGGAGAAGTAAGAATAGGTGTGAGTGATACCTTATGTAAAAATTACCTGATTCCATACCTCAAGTTATTCAACACGCTTCATCCTAAAATTAAAATACATGTAATATGTCCGACAACACCAGGCATAATCAGCCTTCTTAAGGCCGGTAAGATAGACTTTGGATTAATAAACATGCCTTATCGAGACGATCAGCTTATCTTTAAGAGAATTATGAATATTCAGGATTGTTTTGTTGTTGGAGGAAAATACAGGTATCTTTCAAATAGAAGAATACACTTAAGCGAAATCGTCAAATTGCCCTTACTTCTACTTGAAAGAAACAGCAACTCCAGAATATATATAGAGCAATATTTCAAGGACAATTCAGTTTCAGTTGAACCGGATTTTGAGCTGGGTAATATCGACCTGCTCATTCAATTTGCAAAATATGATTTTGGGGTAGCATGTGTTATTAAAAATTTTATTGAGGATGAATTGGACAAAGGCAGGATTTATGAGGTAAAGCCAATCGAAGCGATCCCTCCCCGGGCCATCGGAGCAGTATGGTTGAAAGATGTTCCATTATCAATAGCAGCTAATGAATTAATTGCACAATTGGACGATGGCGAAAATCCTGAGATTTGAAAAATATTATTTATTTTCCTTTCACCCATTAGATAGAACTAATGAGGATACAATATAAAAATTAATTCATCTATATATTTACTATTCTACTTTATATTCCTTGACCTCTGTATTTACATTTAATAAAATATCATTATAAATTTAACAATATTATATATGAATTAAGGTAAATGAATAAGCTGCAGCTAGCACATAATTGCAGAAATTATGTTTTATGAATAGGGGGCTTAATATGAAGAGATCTGAAGCTTTGCAACACTTTAAAGACAACTATGTTATGAAAACTAGAGAGAAAAAACTAAACGAATTAAAACTCTATTATGAAACAAACAAAGATGCTTTGGCAAAAGAAATGATTGGAGCATTTAGAGAAATATGTATTAATGCCAGAAAATTACAACTCGAAGGGGTTAAAGATAAAATTGCCCATATAGAGTTTTCTTTATTGCGAATAAGAATATTGGAAAAAAGATACAGTTGCCTTATTGATGCTTTTAGTGGCCTATATTACCTTGATAATACAGAATGTACATTAGAATACGATGTTTCCTGGGCCTTTAAATATTTAGATGAGTTTCTTGAGCAACTGGAACAAGCCAGAAAACGTTATATGAACAAAATACTAAGGCCGGATATTGAAAGAATCATGTTAAATGAAATATCCCATTACAATGAATATATTGTAAAACTGGCAAGATACGCAATACCCCAAGCTGTTAAACTCGATGAATATAATGATTTGGATAGAAAAGAAGTGGTTAATATATATGTTGGAGATTATAGAGCCGCTAACGCTATAGTATATAGGGAAGATAACAGGGTTAAAAAATCTGGGAAGGTTAAATCATGGCTTGAAGGAAAGTATGAAAACGCATATGAAAGTGAAGTTTTAAAAGACCTTGATCTGTCGAACGGAGACTATCAAGACATAGATTTGAGTCACTGTAATTTTAGCAGGAGCATCCTTTCGGGAAGCAGCTTTAAAAACTCGTTATTGATTGGTGCAATTTTTATTAATGCTAACCTTGACGGTGTTAAATTTGAAAATGCCAATCTCAGTTATAGTGACATGAGAGGAGCTATACTAAAAGATGTTGATTTCACAAGGGCAAATCTAAAAGAAGCTATCTTTTTTAGCAAAGATATACAATCAATAGCACTTGATGATGAACAGAAAAAAAACGTAATTCTCGTTGACATTGACGCTACGTAAAGGTGTATAGTAATATTGTCAGGAGGCGAGCCTATGGAATATACAGTGCAAAAGCTGAGTAAAATGGCGGGAATCAGCACCAGAACACTGCGGTATTATGATGAAATCGGGATTCTTAAGCCGGCAAGGATCAATTCTTCTGGATACCGTATATATGGAAAACAGGAAATCTCACAACTGCAACAGATACTTTTTTACAGGGAACTGGGCGTTAGTCTGGAAAACATAAAAGTTATCTTGGCAGCACCGTCATTTGACAGCACCAATGCCTTGAAAGAACATCATAAAAATCTCCTGGCAAAGCGGGATCAATTGGACTTGTTGATTGCTAATGTTGAAAAAACAATAGCTGAATCAGAAGGGAGAATTACTATGAGTGATAAAGAAAAATTTGAAGGCTTCAAGCAAAAAATGATCGATGAGAACGAAGCAAAGTATGGCAAAGAAATTAGAGAAAAGTACGGAAATGAGCAAATTGAGAAGTCAAATAAAATATTCAAGGACATGACCAAAGAACAGTATGATGAGTTTGAAAAGCTAGGTGCAAGTGTTCTTGATACACTGAAGGCTGCATTTGCTACAGGAGATCCGGCAGGTGAGCTTGCACAAAAAGCTGCAGATTTGCATCATCAGTGGCTAAAGTTTGCATGGGGATACTATACAAAAGAAGCACATGCAGGTGTTGCTCAAATGTATGTTGATGATGAAAGATTTACAGCTTACTATGATAAAGAACAGCCTGGTTTGGCATTATTTTTAAGAGATGCTGTCCTGATATATACCGGAATGAAAGAATAATCAATTAATTATATTAAAGAGGGTGTTGCAAAACTATATAAATAGTAGTCAAGCAACGCCCTCTTTACTTTTCCTAATCCTTCCACCAATTTTTATGGTGATTTTGTAAGTTTCCAATCCAAATATTACAGGTTGAATAAAACATCCATCTAACTTATAATCCTAAATCGAGACATGAACCTGATAGTTGCCTAATTCTTTACAAAGTTAAGAAACGGGGGATGCATTTTTCCTTGGGGTTAATCTGCTTTAGAATATAGCAGTAGGGATACCACTCATCCCGAACCCGTCAGCTAACCTCGTAGGCATTGAGAGGAGGAAATTATTGTGAAAAAGAAGCTTTTTATTATGTTGGCTTTTTTAGCCATGATATTGGCTTTTTCCATCAATAAAGTTCATGCCGATTATTACACTGATAATATATTGCTTTATGAGGGAAAAAGTGGTACAGAGGTTACTAACCTTCAATGGGATTTGAAAAATCTAGGATACTTTATAGGAAAACCAAACGGGTATTTTGGAAATTATACAAAGCAAACCGTTGTTAAGTTTCAGAAAGATAACTATCTAACACCGGATGGTATTGTAGGCCGAAAAACCTCACGAGAAATAAAGGTTTACAGAGTAGCACAAACCGCAAAAACTTATATGGGTGTTCCATATTTATGGGGCGGAGCTTCTCCGTCAGGCTTTGACTGTTCAGGCTTCGTACAATATGTAATGAAAAAAAACGGTATACCGATATCAAGAACCACAGCTACTCAGTACAATGAAGGAATATGGGTTGGAAAAAGTAGTTTGAAGCCCGGTGACCTGATATTCTTTTCAACATATAAACCAGGTCCGTCACATGTAGGTATTTACCTGGGAAATAACAAATTTATCCACGCAAGTTCAAGTGAAGGAGTGACAATAACAAGCCTTAGCAACAGCTACTTCGCTCCGCGTTATATAGGTGCAAAAAGAATATTGAGATAAAATATTGGGTAAGGAGCATGTAACTATTATCATGTCTCGTCTCCTTACCTTTTACATACTCGTTTATATAATATAAATTTATTTACGACTAATTTTTCTAAAGGAGAAAAACTTTATAGCAGGATAGTTAAAAAACGTAGTCAATCCTATAGATGCCAGTCTGGTTAATGTCTCCGCCTGCTTATCGTTAATAAAGCTAATGTTTAGGCTATGGTATGTAATCATAAGAATATTGGCTATCCCTGATGCTATAATTCCTGAAAAAACCAAAATTACAGCAAATTTAACAATCTGATTAATAATTTTCTCATCAAATGCTTTAAATGTAATCAGTCTGTTTAGAATAAAGCTGGATATGCTTCCTGCAGTGAAACCAACCCAAATACTTATAGTATAAAAATATTTACCTGGAAATACCTGTCTAAATAGAAAGCCTGAGAAAAAATTAAGAGTTGCCGACATTGCTCCAATAATAAGGAACACAAAAAATTCTTTGGAAAGAAAAAGTTTTTTAACTTTTTCCAATGCAGTTTTTATCATTTTAATTACCTTACCTTTAATCTAATTTAAGAAATGTGATTTGTCATTATAAGATTTATCCGGAAATAATCTTTACATATGCCTTTCTGCTTCTCGGTCCGTCAAATTCACAAAAATAAATTCCCTGCCATGTACCTAAAAGCAATTTTCCGTTTTGTATTATAATTTGATCTGAAAATCCAAATAAGCTTGCTTTAATATGTGCGGCCGAATTACCTTCCATATGCCTGTAACCGTCGCTAAAAGGAATAACCTTGTTTATTTCCTTTAGAATATCGGTTTTTACATCTTCATCAGCATTTTCATTTATAGTAACTGCTGCAGTAGTATGAGGTATAAATATAATGCAAATACCTTCCTTCACCCCACTTTCATTGACAACCTTTTGAACCTTATCGGTGATGTCAATAAGCTGAGTCTGCATGTCCGATTTTACATTTAATGTAAAGTTCATAAATTCCTCCAATGTATCCTGTATTACCTAATTTAATTCTCGCACAAAAAGCCTTAACTTTCAATAATAAATTTGAATTTAAGGCTTTTGAACAAAATTATGATACAGCAAAAAACATACCCCTTATAGGTATGCCCAAAACAAATTTATAATAAAATGAAAAAACATGCAATAGTAATTACCTGGTTTAATTCACAGACAGCACCAAGAATATCTCCTGTAACACCGTCTATTTTGCCAGACAAAAACTTTACAGTAATAAGTGCAGCAGCAATTGATACAACACATAATGCTACCCCGCATAAACTGTAGGCTATTCCAAATATCAAAACCGAAAAAAACAGTCCTAAAATCATCTGCTTTATTCCGCAGTAGTCCACAAAGGATTTTCCAAGTCCAGTATTTCTTGCATAATTTGAAACAGATGCACCAATAAGAGTCGCTGACCTTCCTGCTACAGGAAACAATACCAACACAGCACACATATGTTCAGACGGTATCTGTGACAAAAATCCATAATACAACAAAATCACACTTATAACAGCCAATACAGCATTTGTTCCCAACCTGCTATCTTTCATTATCTCAAGCATTCTTTCCTTTGACTTATTGGAAAAAAGCCCGTCAAAGGTATCTCCAAGCCCATCCAAATGTAGTCCTCCCGTTAAAAGGATATATTCTATTATAATAATGATTGAATTAATTGAAGCCGTAAATATAAACGCCGCAAAATAATTAGTTAATGCCAGTATAATGCCTATAACAAGTCCAATTATGGGAGCAAATGCAAGCCCTTTACCATAATCTTCCTCAGTAGCATCCAAAGAAATTTTGATTGGTATAGTTGTTAGAAACTGAAGCATCAATACCAACCTCTTGATCACAATCACAGTAACCCCCCACCCTATTATCCTTTTATTTTTACCGGTATTCCGGATACGCATAAGTATACTTCGTCCGCAGCTTTAGCCAGACTCTGGTTGACTCTTCCTGCTATATCTCGAAACACACGACCCGATGGAAATTCAGGCACCACTCCCATTCCGATCTCATTGGTAACTAATATAAACGGTATGTTTCCTTCACGGATAACCCCTATGAGACTACTAATTTCCTTATTGACCATAACTTCCATTTTATCGATTTCCATAATGGTCATGTTGTTCCAGTCATCACATCCCTCATACATAATATTTGCCACCATTATGGTAATACAGTCAAGTATAACTACATCCTTATCTGCAATATGCTTGTTAAGTATATTGTCAAAATCCTTGAAAGCTTCAAGGGTTTCCCATGTCGTAGGTCTCTGCTCTTTATGTTTTTTGATACGATGCTTCATTTCATCATCAAAATCATTTGCTGTAGCTATATATAAAACCTTTTTCCCGTTTTTTTTGACAAGTTCCTCAGCAAAAGTGCTCTTACCGCTTCTCGCACCGCCTGTTACCAAAATTAGCTTTCCCATAAGTCTACCCTTCCCCGTGTATTTTAATATGTTTGAATTCTATTCTAGTATTCTGCTATAGTTATTTTATCCTCTATAGCAAAAAATAACAATAATGTTTATAAACATGACTAAATAAAAAATTGCAAAAAAAAAGCCCATATGGGCTATTAGGGGAGTAAACTTTAACTTACTCATTATAATTATCGACAGGATTTTAAAATACTTAACACATATTATAAAAAAAATTTTTAAAATACAAAGTATTTGATCTATATTAAATACGTTATTAATCTTACGTTTAGCAGAGCAAAATAACGAACGCTTTACCGGAATTTTGCGATAGATAAATGTAAAAGATTAATCGTATTTAATCTAGCTCACTCTTCTTCAAAATACTTTATACTCGTTTTTTATGAATTGAGTTAATACACTTTATGCAGGAAATATTTTTGTCCTTTACTTCAAGCATTATATCAATGTTTTTATCATTAAGGTCATTATAAAACTCCATAAAATCTTCTATTGATATTGTGTCCGAATGGGAACCCACTTTTGCCCCCTTCTTTTGCTGGGAATAGTGTATCTTCTGTATTCCATCACTTCTCTTCCATGTGGACGCACAAGTGTCAATCCACTCTTTCTCAGATAAGTTTTCATCAGATGGATTCAATTTATTATGGAGGTTGTCAAAAACAACCGGTATTCCTAGAACTCTTGATATATCAAGTACATTCTCCATCGAATAATTTTTATCGTCATTTTCAATTACCATTCTTGCCTTTACATTATCAGGAAGCTTTAAATAGCTTAATCTAAACACTTCTGTGGATTTTTGCTTATCACCATACACTCCTCCTATATGGAGTATCAGCTTGTTGCTTTCATTTACACCCAATGAATCCAAAAATTTCGCATGATATATCAAGTCCGATACGGCATTTCTGACCACTTCAGGCCTTCTGGAATTTAATACTGTATATTGCCCCGGGTGCATTGATACTCTCATCCCTGAATCAACTATTTTTTGCCCTATTTCATGCAGCTTTTCACCATACTCTTCCCACCATAGAAGCTTGTTTACAGGATGTGACCCAAAGGGTACAATATCGGAACTGATTCTATATAATTTTATTCCCATTGCAATGTTATAATCAACAGCTGCCTCCAATGCATCAAGATTATAACCCGTTATTCTGCGTAAGTTCTCCGGAGTTGCATTACCAATGCTGCAGCGAGATATTTTTGTATCCTGAACCCCTACTGTTATACATGCATATCCGATAGCCAAAGTCCCATCTCCTTACTAATGCTTTAATGCTATTATAGTATTAGCAATTTTAACTGCTCTATCGAAAGTAAATTTAAGTTAAAAACTTTTCCATATAACAAAATTATGATAAAATTTCAAATTGAAGGATTTATGGAGTTGATAGGGCAAATATATATAAGTATATTGGAAGTTGTATAATTTTTCGAAAGGATGTGCCGATATTGAAAGTTTTTGTTATTCTGACAGATGGTTTTGAAGAAATTGAAGCAGTAAGTCCCATTGATATTTTAAGAAGGGCAGGAATCGATGTAACTACAGTATCAATAACGAAGAAAAAGCAGGTTAAAGGCTCTCATGATATAATCATTGAGGCAGATACATTGCTGGAAGAATGCGACTTAAAAGAAGGAGAAATGCTGGTTGTTCCTGGAGGACCCGGAACTGGCAACTATGGTATCCACAAAGAATTTATCGAAATATTGACAGATTATTTTAATAAAGGAAAATGGATTGCCTCCATTTGTGCCGCTCCTACAATTTTAGGAAAACTTGGGCTTTTGAAGGGTAAAAGAGCAATATGTTATCCAGGTATGGAATGTGATTTAGAGGGTGCATCTGTTGAATATGATTCTAAAGTAGTGGTTGATGGTAATCTTATCACTTCAAAAGGCCCTGGAACGGCAGTTGATTTTTCGCTTAAAATAGTTGAGTGCCTGCTTGGAAATGATGCAGTCAAAACACTTAAGGAGAAAATGGTTATTTAGTTAGTGACCCTTATTTTAAAATCCATGTATTATTTTCCTCAAATTGATAATAATAATGATATAATTCAAACTTGTAATTTGGAAATAATGCTAACAATTCCTCCTTATAAATATAGAATGAAAAAAGGGACAGATGTCCCTTTTTTCTGTACACATTAATTTTACAGATCTTCTAAAATAATTTTCCACTTATCAAATTTTTCTGAAAATCCAACAGTATAAGTAGGACTTGTAGAAGGAAGCCTGTGATATTTTAAATCACTTCTTTCAATCTTTGATTTAACATACCTTTTAAAAAGAGTTTCTGCAGGAGATCCGTTAAAATAGACAGTCTTTATTCCTGAATACTTATTAAATAAGCTTACAAAGTCATTTGCCTTTGGGTTTTTTATATCGGAATCAAGGCTTCCCTCTCTATCACATGCTTCAAGAACATCCCACAGTGCTATATGGTGATTAAGAATAAATTTCTTTTTCTCATTGTAGTCAATAGCAGGCTCCTTGCCAAAGAGAGAAAAAATTATCCTCCAAAAGGCATTTTGCTTGTTCCCGTAATACTCTTGTTTCCTAAGTGATTGTACTCCGGGCATTGTTCCTAATATAAGTATTTTACAATTTTCATCTATTATTGGTTCAAATGAATATATCATAATTTAGCTTCTTCATTCCTCCATTTAAATAGCAGTATAATCTGCCGATACCTTATTAACTCTAGCGAATTTTTATATAACCATACTTTCCGCTTACTTTTACTTTTATCAGCCCTTTGGCGATAATAGCCGCTTCTTCAAAAGTATACGGTACAACTACATTCCCCTTCTTGTCAATTATTCCCCATTTATCTTGTTTCTTAACAGCTGCCAGCCCATCTTCAAACAAAGTTATTCCTTCAAATTCTTCCTCAAAATTTAGTTTTCCATACTGGTCAACACAAATCCATTTACCACTTTGCTTAACCCAGGCATAATCATCCCAAAAAGCAAATGATTCGCATTCTTGATATTGGGGTGCTACAAGTTCACTGCCGTCATTACCTATAAATCCAATCCTTCCATTCTCTATAACTACAAGGACTTTATCCCCCCGTCCAATAGCATCATATTCATTGCTTACAGGTTTAAAAGAAGTTGTGCTTATAAGCTGCATGCGGCCTCCCCTTTGAACAATGGCATAACCTTTCTCAGGTACCGGAACTATAGTTTCATAAACAGGTTCCAGCAGAACATTACCTTGTTTATCTATAATACCTGCCTTATCACTCTTGTAAATAATTGCCATGTCATTATGAAACTCTTCTACCCTATCATATTCGCAGGATATGGCAACCTTAAAGTTTTTATCTGCAAACCCCCATAGCTTTTCAGAATTCCTATAAGGCCTCATCCCTTCAGATAAATACTCATACATCTCTCCATCTTCATCTTTGCTTTTCCACGAGAATATTTCGTGGCCTTCCTTATTTATGTATCCCTCAGTCATATCCGGCCCATATTGACCATCCTTGTCTTTATGCAAAATTAAAAACTTTGCCTCATCGTTATAAAAGGGATATAGGTTGGAGTATTTGGGCTGTACAAGAATTTTTACCATTCCGTTTTCAACCTTTACCATACCTGTCAAATCATCTTTTATTATTTGTAAAATATTTGTTTTTGTCCAGTATCCGTCATAACGTCCAAAATCAATGGCATCATATGTGGGTTTTATTATCCATTCCCCACTTTTAGAGATAAATCCATATTTATTATCCAGCATAGCCACAGCTACACCCTCATGGAATTCGGAGCAGTCATCATATTGCGGTTGAATCACCAATTCACCCACTTTGTTTATATAGCCGGACTTCTGCCCTATAACAACTCTGGCCAAGTCATCACTAAACCCATAGGCATCATCAAACCTAAAATCTATAATATTTTTTCCGGTCATATCTATATATCCCCATTTATCATTCTTCTTAACAGGTGCCAGCCCCTGGGAAAAACCGGATGATGCACTTGATGCACCTCTATAGTACCTTGTTTCATCATAAATGGCATCTGCAATAACTCTTCCTTCGGTATCGACAAATCCATATTTGATATTTTCCCCATCTGTTTTTTGGATTCCTATCATACCGTCCACAGGCATATCGCATTGATCATATTTGGGATCTATTATAAAATCGTAATTCGTTTCATCATTTGATTGGCTTTTACTTCCGTTCTCAACAACTAAAGCAGTCGATAAAGGTAAACTCACAATATTATTCTTTCCCATATCCTGACAAGCAGGAATACATAATAATATGGCTATTATTAATGAAATAGCTCTTACTTTTCCCATTGCCAAAGTCCCCCTTTTATATTCAAAAAGGCAGTTTTTCATATACTTTCTTTTCTCATATTTATTATAATTTTTATTAAGCTTGAAAAGGTTATAAAATGGTTACAAAATTATAAATTTTATGCTACACAAGGATGCAGGGGGTAGGATGTTTAGGGTTTAGGGTTTAGGGTTTAGAATTCAGAATTCAGCTTTATCCTCGATCATACAACTTTTAAACAAAGAATTTGATAAACAACCTTCATCTTCAAAAAGTTTTCCAAATAGGCCTTTTGTAATACAGATTGATAATAAAACAAAACATCATAATCCCAATGTTCAAAACTTCTTTAAAGTTTGTACCTGAGAATACCATGTTAAATTCTATGCCATTTATTGTCTATTCAAATCTTATGGAATTTTTCAAAAACTATCAACTCAGAATCCTCATCAATATTTTGAATCCTGAACTCTCTATCTGCTCAGAACCAACTCCCTCGTGGCGGGTCTCCCGGTACCCATTTTGCGGTACCTGGCTTCCAACTGTATACACGTGCATTTAACTGCCCGATGCCTTCTTTGGTCATGGTGACAGTTTCACCGATATCAATAATTTTATCACCGTCTAAGAGAGGGCCTGTGACAAGTAATTTATCAATTGTCCAATCCTGTTCAACTCTCCAATATGTGCTACCTATCCTTGTTTCTGTCGTGGTTTCCAATGTGACAGGATCTGTTACCGTAACGTTGTATTTATACTGCCTTATATCGGAATCATATTGAGTCATTGTTTTATTTCCATCAATATAAACCTTGACTTTCTGTGGAGTATTTTGCCACTCACATGACGGAGGATCAAATTTTATTTTTCCAATAGGAGCTACTGACGGTTTAGGTGTAGGAGTGGGTGTTGAGGTAGGTGTAGAGGCGGGTGTAGCTACCGAATCTTTACTCAGTTTGGGAATGGCTGCTGTTTTGTAATCAGGTTCATGGGCTCCAAGAGTTGCCCACCAACCTTTTTGGTATCTACATTCCCTTTTATATTTTATGTACCCGTCTTCTTTCTCTGTAGCTTCCAACCTCTCTATCTCAACCCATTCACTCCAATTATGATTATTTGGATCATATGAACTTTGAGGCATCTGATTGAATGTTATCATTGTTGCTATCTGTTCTGGCCGACTGCCATCCTTAAACACCTTGTACTTTATCCACTCATCATGTCCTACATGCTGGCATGTTGCATGCCACCACTTATAGAAACGAAAAACAATTTTGAACGTACCATCTGTATCAGCGTAATCCATATATATTATTTCCGATTTATCAATTTCATTTTCGCTACTAACTACTTTTATTGATGAACTGTCAATGTAATGTCTATTATCAGAATAATCTATTACAATTTCCGCACAAACATATTGCGTGAAGTATATAACCCATATTACCAGTACAATTATTTTTATTTTCATTTTTATCCTTTTCAAATTAATAGCCCTCCTCGTATAAAAACGGTTCTGTGTTCTTTACAATTATAGGTTCTATGTCTATGTACCATTTACCGTCTATTTTTACTAAGTTTCTGGATTCATATGCTATTGCATAAGAATCAGGCATGAAATCTCCATATATTCCGTATATAACTCTTACCTTGGTATCACTTATTTTTTCAACCAAACACTTGGTTTGATATTCCTTTAGATTATTCCTTCTTATCAAATTAATATAGGCACCGCTTAATTTTACATACTTCTTTTCAAAACCCTCTTTGCTTGTTATGCCTTTCTTCTTAAGAGATTCCGGGGATAAATAGTTATAAACCTTATCCCATTCCTTTGCCATTTCCAACTCAATTACTGTCCTTGCCAAATCTGCCAACTCTTTGTATTCGTCTTTAACTATAGATGTTGTGCTTGGTGTCGCTTTCGGTGCCGGTGTAGGTGCTGTTTTGCCGGTGGTAATGTATACAGTCCTTGTGTTTCCATTCCATTCCACATTTGCACCTAAGGCTTCACTGACAAAACGCAGCGGTACAAAAGTTCTATTCTCTTTGATAACTGCCTTTGCATCAAGTGATATTACCTTTCCACCTGCAATAGCTTCCAAAACTCCGATTTTCAACTCTATTAGAATTTCATTTTTTTGTATGTATACAATCTTTGACTCACCATTCCAGTCCACTTTACAGCCTAAATTTTCAGCTACAAACCTGACAGGTATCATCGTTCTATTGCTTTGAGTATCTATAAAAGGACGTGCATCAGGAAAGTCAATTGTATTTCCGTCGACTTTCACTGTGATATCATTAGAGCTTGCAAAGCATGCAATACCAATAACTAATGTAATGACCGAAACTATGACAATAATTATCTTTTTCATGTAAATTACCTCCCGAATTTTAAATAAACATTTACATCCCTTACAGATATTTTAATATAATTTCATTGTTAATTCTTTCTATTTAAATTTTCATTTTCCTCTTAATACATTAAATACGTTATTAATCTTACATTTAGCAGAGCAAAATAACGAACGCTTTAACGGAATTTTGCGATAGATAAATGTAAAAGATTAATCGTATTTAATATAAAAGTGTATTTATACTAAATTTATCGGCTAATTTTTCATAAAAATTACATATGAGTAAAAGTACGCTTATCTTTATTATTTTGTTTTATGGTACAATGATATAATAAGTATCAGTTAATTATTTATACTTTGTGGAACTTTTATTTTATATTTTCGTCAAATCTGATGGGTAGGCTATCAATACCGATGAGAAAGGAGATTTCTATGTTTAAAAAAATCATTTCAAATCTATTAACACTATGTATGGTGGTATCTCTGGCCATTCCCGCCACATCAGCAGACAAAAGCAGTACAAATAGCGTAATAAAAAACGGCTTTAGTTTAACACCTGTTGATGGGGACTCTACGGGCATATCCCCGGATACCGACTTTTTACTTGAAGCACAGGATGATATTTCGTTGGAAACAATAAAATCAGCCCTGTCTATTGACGGTGAACCGGCACCTGTGATTAAAGCCTCAGCTGCCAAAAAGTTCAACATCACACCATCAAGGCCTCTTTTGGAGAACAGCCTCTATATTTTCCGCCTAAAACTGGAAACCGAAACAACATGGACCTTCCAGACAAGGCAAACCTTCAGTATAATAGGAACACTACCTAGCGATAAATCAGTTAATGTTCCTACAAACAGCGGTATTGAAATCAATTTCAGCCATGAGGACTACGGTGAAATTGAAAACTATTTTGAAATCTCCCCTAAGGTTGAAGGAAGGTTTGAACGACACAAAAAGACTGCTGTTTTTGTACCTAAAAAGCTTGATGAAGGAACACTTTATACTGTCAGGATAAAAAAGGGATTACCTCTAAAAAATACAAAAAGAGCCATAGATGAAGATTATGCATTTACATTTGAGACCTATAAAAAATCGGAAGAAACTGAAAAAAACGATGTAAAGGGTCATATATCCTACATAAGAAACATTTTTGATTATAAAACCAATTCTGCACCGCAAATACCAATAATGTTATATGTCAATAATCGTGTTTATAAAGAAAAAACGCTGGATGTATCCACCAAAATATATGCATATAAAAGCTTTGATTCATTTTACGATACATTGAGCAAAAAACTCACGGCACCCGACTGGGCTATTTTTAACGGCAGTTATACAAATTTTGTACCAGTGGACGGCCTTGACATCGTTCAGACCTTCAATCAAACCATTGACGCAAAGAATTATGACTATTACAACCCACCATATATTTCTGTACCTAAAGAATTACCTATGGGCTATTATTTAGTTGACAGTTACTGGGATAATATAAGATTTCAAACACTTTTACAAATCACAGATACCTGCACTTACATTATGGAGAGCAGTACAAAAACACTGGTTTGGTTAAACGATCTGTCAACAAAATCGCCAATTGAAGGTGCTAAAGTTTCATACAGCGGTAAAAGTGACTCTTACCTATCAGATGCAAAGGGGATAGCTTATTTTGATACTCCAATTGAAAAAATGAGCAATGACTATAGATACAATCCTCAATTGATTACAGTGGTTACCAAAGAAGGAAACAAGTCTGTATTTAAGCTGAATTCTTACGGCAATGAAGCTAGAGAATACTATTGGAGCTATTTATATACCGATAGATCCATGTACCAACCAGATGATACAATAAGCTTATGGGGCTTTTTGAAAAACAGGTACAATAACGAGACAATAAAAGAAGTCACACTCGAGCTTAATAATGGCTATAGATCACGGGATCTTATTTTAAAGAAAACCATTGATGTTTCAAAGGGTTTTTATGAATCAAGCATTAAGCTTCCCATGCTTGATGCCGGAGGATACAATCTCCAGATTAAGCATAAAGATATAATTATCAGCAGCACATATATAAGTGTATACAAATACACTAAACCATCATACAAAATAGATATCTCAAAAGACAAACAAGCCGTTTTCCCGGGAGAAGAAGTAACCTTCAATACAAAGTCATCTTTCTTTGAAGGAACAGGCGTTTCAAATCTTAAAGTAGATTACTTAATACAGGACTACAGCTTGGGCGGAGGAAATAAAAATGAAAGCGGTACAACTGACATAAAAGGAAATCTAAATATAAAATATACTCCGGTTTTAAAAAACAAGACTCAGGGACAGCACAGCATATACCTAAATGTTCGTGCACTTCTGCCTGAGAGCGGTGAAATATCTGAGTCCGACTATATTACAGTTTTTGTTAATGATATAAATGTAGATCTTTCAAGTGAAATAAAGGATGGAATAGGCACTATCAAGGCAACCGTCAACAAGATAGTGCTCGACCGCTTAAATAACGGCACCGCTAAGGACTCCAGCGATTTTCTAGGTGACCCTGTGGCAGAAAAAAATATTTACGGTACTATATACAGAAACACCTGGGTAGAAAAGGAAGATGGAGAATACTATGACTTTATAAACAAGGTCACTAGGAAAAAATATCGGTACGAGATGGTAAAAACAGCAGTTAAGGATTTTTCCATGGTAACTTCAGCCGACGGTAAAGACTCATTTTCCTTTGATGCACCTAAAGTTGAAAATTCCTATTATTCAGCTGAATTAAAATGCCTGGATAACTCAGGAAAAGAGATGAATTTCGAAATATACATTGGACAGCTATATGAATTCAGGGGTTATCCTATTTATAAAGATTATGTCTTTGAAGGCGGCAAAGATTCCTATAGTATTGGAGAGCCTATAAACCTAACTCTAAAGAAGGGTAAAGACGATCTTTCCGAAGGCAGTTATTTGTATGTTGTATCACAAAACGGCATAAGGAGTTTCACAACTTCTTCCAAGCCCATTTTTAACCAATACTTTACTGAAAATGATTTGCCTAATGTTCTAATAAAGGCAGTCTATTTCGACGGCAATTCATACAATTTATCAAGAGAATTTGATGCCATATATAAATATGAGGACAGGAGCCTCGTTCTTGATGCTAAATTGGATAAGGACTCATACAAGCCAGGTGAAAAGGTAACTTTAAGCATAAAAGTAAAGGATGCTAACGGCAAACCTGTAAAAGCTTTTGTAAATAGCAGTATTGTTGACGAAGCTTATCTAAAACTGGCAGATCGTAATGAAAAAATAATTGATTCCCTTTACAGCTGGGTTGATTCAGGTATATTTAGTGAAATTAGCTCCCATTTATTTGATCAAGATAATTACTGGCTTGGAAGTTCAAAAGGTAGCGAGGCTGCCGCTTTATCATCAGTTGATTCCAAAAGCACCAGGGCAGAGTTGGAAAATGGAAGCTCAGTAAGTTCCACATCATTAAGGCAGGATTTTCGTGATACCGCTCACTTTGAATCTGTCATGACAGATGAATGGGGTAACGCAAAAATTAATTTCAAGCTTCCCGATAATGTAACATCCTGGAGAATCACCCTTGGGGCCATATCAGAAGACCTCCATGCAGGAAGCAATAAGGTGAATATGAATGTGTCACTGCCATTCTTCATAAACTACAGCTTCAACAGCACTTATATTGAAGGTGACAAACCTGTAATAGGTGTTAATGCTTATGGTGAAAGCCTTAAAGAAGATGATGTTGTTCTATTTGAAGTATCAAGTGTGCAGAACCCAAGTTTAAATGTTTCTGTTGCAGGTAAAGCATTTGAAAGGATAAATATACCGTTATGGAGCTTTACCGAAGGTATTCAAGATATTATAATAAAAGCTTCCACAAACAGCGGGCTGGAAGATTCTCTGAAACATACAGTCAATGTGGTAAAATCCTACCATGAAATAGACAAGGCTGTTTATTTTGATGTCAGTCCGAATACAAGCATTACAGGAGGCACATCCGGAAACACAAGAATTGTATTCATGGATAAAAGCCAGGGTAAATTCTTATCACAGCTTATAACAGGTTTCTATTCCGATGGAAACAGGATAGACCAGAAGGTTTCTAAAAAGCTTTCATCAGATTTGCTTTTAAAATACTTTAAGGATTATAACTTCATGCCTGTTCAAGAGAGCCTTAGCCTTAGTGATTATCAGAAAACCGATGGTGGACTTAGCCTTCTCCCCTATTCCCAAAGCAGCAGCGAAATTTCAGCAAAGCTTACACCTCTTGTTAAGGATTATGTTGACATTTATAAACTTAAAAATTATTTCAAAACGCTTTTAGAAAACGGCAATATGTCGGACAGAGTTTTTGCAATATATGGGATGTCAGTATTAAAAGAACCGATTCTATTGGATCTGGAAAAAACAGCGGCTATAGACAACCTTAATTTGAAGGATAATATATATCTGGCACTTTCATATTGTGAGCTGGGTGAAACAGATAAGGCAAAGCAGCTATATGACAGCAGAATTTCAAAATATATTGAAGAGTATAAACCATTCTTCTTTATTAATACAGGAAGCGATAAGGATGACATGCTTGAGCTTACATCCATATGTGCTTATCTTGCTTCAAAGCTTGGACTAACCGAGAAAAACGGTTTATTTGAATATTCTGTAAAAAATCAAGCAAAAGAAATTCTGTTAAGCATTGAAAAGCTGCTCTTTATAGTCAACGAAATTGATAATTATAATGCAAAGGAAGCATCCTTTACTTACAGCTATAATGGCGAAGAAAAGAATGTCAAGCTCGGAAAGGGTGGCAGCCATGGACTATCGATTCCCTCAGTCAACCTGTCTGGCTTCAGGATTACAGACGTTCAAGGTGATGTATCTGCAGTATCAATATTTAAAGAAAACATTATTGACATTTCAAATACCAAGGTTGATAAGTCCATTTCCGTTGACAGAAAATACTTTTTGATGGACGGAACTCCCATTGAACCAAGGAGCTTCAAGCAAGGAGATATAGTTAAAGTAAAAATCACCTGGAGCATAGGTCAAAAAGCTTTTGACGGAGTTTATGAAATAACCGATTATCTCCCGTCAGGCCTAAAACCCGTAGAGAAATATCTTTCTTCATCTTACTATTATAGAAATATAGACGGTCAAAAAGTTAAATTCTACGTTTATGAAAATCCATATTTAGATAACAAATCTGCTGTTTTTGAATATTTAGCAAGAGTTGTAAGTCCTGGAACCTACACGGCTCAGGGAACGGTAATACAAAGCAATAAATCGAAGGAAAGCATTAACGTAGGAAAGACTGAAATTGTAAACATTGAGTCAAAGGGTGAAATAATATCCACTCCAATAGATCCAAACGGTATAAAGGTGCAAATTCACGGAAGACCGGTTATATTCGATTCACAGCCTGTTATTAAGTACAACAGAACTCTTGTGCCATTAAGATCTATATTTGAAGTACTTGGAGCAAATGTAAAATGGGATTCGAAAACCCAGACAGTAACGGCTGAAAAGGAAGGTAAAACAGTAGAACTTACCATCAACAAAAAGGAAGCATCAGTGGACGGTAATAAAATAACCCTTGATGTTCCTGCCACGATCATAGATGGCCGAACCTTTGTACCTGCAAGATTCATTTCGGAAAGCATGGGTGCTAAAGTTGCATGGAATGCTGCAGAGAAAACAGTGATTATAAATTAAATTAAAACTGGATATTTTAATGATAAAGAATCCGGCTAAGATGACAAATTCATCATAGCCGGATTCTTTGTATGATTTGCATATATTTTTAAATATTTACAAACTATACACTCTCCATAGTTGCATGCTCCAATTATAAATGTTAAAATAATTCCAATAAAATTTTAAGCTAAGGTATGACTAAAGATAGGGTATGATTAAAATTGCTATGAAAATTAAAAGGCCCAAGTTTTATATAGTATTGTTAGCTGTATTGGTTATTATTCTAATATTTTTCTATTTTCAAAATAATTACTTACAGATCACAAATATTCAGATACAATCACCTTACATTAGAAATGAAGTAAAAATAATACATCTTTCCGATCTTCACGGAAAGGAATTCGGCAGAAACAACAATGCACTTATAAGCAGTATAAAGGATAATACGCCTGATATTATTGTCTTTACAGGTGACTTAATTGATAAAAGCGGTAATAACATCAATGGTAGCGTTTTATTACTAAGTGAATTAAATAAATACCGTCCCGTTTATTATGTTCCCGGCAATCACGAATACAGGTCAGGTCAGTCGAATCTTGTATTTAGACTATTAGAAGAAAATGGAGTTAAAGTTTTAAGAAATAAAATGGAAAGCCTCAACATAAAAAACACAAAAATTTCTATCCTTGGAATAGATGAAACAGTTATTAACAATAACCAACTCAACGAAAACCTTAATGAGTTTGAAAAAAGCAACTCATTTAAAATATTGCTTTCTCATTATCCTGAAAACTTCTCCAGGATTTACAAGCACCGCAATATAGATCTGGTTTTATCGGGTCATGCTCATGGCGGTCAGTTTATAATACCTTTCGCCGGCGGATTATACGCACCTGGCCAAGGTTTCTTTCCAAAGTATTATAAAGACAAGTACATCGAGAACGGAGTTGATCTAGTAGTCAGCAGAGGTCTTGGAAACAGTGTCATTCCTGTAAGGATATTCAACAGACCTGAGATAGTATCCATAAGCCTAACGCAATCACCTACCATTTAATGGGACACCCCGGATCACGGCTAAAAGGATCTCCTGTCATTGCGTAGGAAATACATTTAGCTCCACCGTCACACAAAAAATAATATGAGCACCTTTCACAGCCTGCAGGCGATCTCCTTTGCTCTCTCAGCCCAACCATTATATTGTTCTTACTATATATCTCAAGAAGAGTATTGTCTTTTACATTTCCGCATTCTATAGGCATTCTTCTACATGGCAAAACCGTGCCATCCTCCAATAATGTAATAAGAGATTCTCCGGCACCACACCTGTAAGGCTCGTTTTTTGCCACTAAGAACTGCAAAGACCTCTTCATTTCAACGATTGTGTTCTGTCCCCATGGCAAATTCTTTCGTTTTCTTGTTTTATCAATTATCGCAAAAAATTCCCACACTTCTTCCGGACTTAAAGCCTGTTCCTTTAAGGCTTCACCGGTTCCAAAAGGCACAATGCGGTCAGTCCATACCTTAAATACCCTGTGCTTTCGGCAAAGATCAACCACCTTAGGAAAGCTTTTATAGTTGCCCCTGTGTGCTGTGAATGAAACAAGGGTTTTGATACCATATCGGGTTAAAAGCTTAAGAGCATTTAAAACATGCTTGAGGTTTCCCCTTCCCCTTATTAAGTCGTGTATTTCCTCATCTCCTTCAATGCTTACCTGAATAAAATTCGGCCGAAGCTTCCATAACTCTTTTACAATATCTTCTGTAAACAATGTTCCGTTGGTCAAAATGCCAAAATTAAATAAGGAAGCATGCTTTTTACACTCATGAAGAATTCTAAAGAAGTCTTCCCGTAAAAAAGGCTCGCCTCCGGTGAAATTAATATGTCCTCTTCTTTTTAATTTTGACAGAAGCTCAACATACTGCTTCATTATAACCAAAATATCTTCAAAATCCATCTCAGGGGTTTGATAGTCATTCTGATAGCAATGCTTGCATCTTAAATTGCATCTTGAAGTTAAGTGCCACTGCAAAACAATGTTTCTATCATTCCCGCATATACTTTCCATACTGTCAGTCCCCTCCGCAGCCACCGCAGCCGCCTCCACCACAGCCGCTTCCACCGCAGCCACTGCTGCTGCATCCGCTACTGCCACAACCACTGCTGCTACATCCGGTATAACTACTGCATCCATTATTGTTTGAAGAACCTATACTGCTTGCATAACTTGATAGATTCATATCTAAGGATCTTGATAAAGCTCCGAACTCAGGATATATAAACATACTGGCAATGCCGAATAATGCCGCACCCATGACAGCCTCATTAATTCCAGATGAAAAACCAGAGTTTCCGGTGCTATTTCTTACCCATGAGTATTCAGCTCTTTTTGCACTTAAGTAGTCTTTACCTTCCTGTGTAATGTATGATATTTTATTTATCGCAAAGAACACTACAGACATAAAAATTATTTCCAGTACAAGGTATGTTACCGGCTTATTATTCATATATCCCATCATGAATTTCGTTACCCCTAACGAAAGTAAAACAATATATGCAATAGATCTAATAGTCTTTTCTCTTTTCAAATGCTCTATACTCTTCATCAAACCTTTAAAAGCAAGATCTTTTCTTATATTTTCCTCAAATTTTTTTAAATCCTCAATCATTTTTCTATTGGAAATCATAGAATTGTATGTTTTAGACTTAATAAAATAACCTAATACCCTATTTTCAATCCAATTCAATTCTTCTGTAGACTTACACGATGTTTGGAAAGATTTACTTTTTTTTGATGCATTCATCTCCAGATATTTTTCAGCATAGAGCTTGAAAATAATACTCTGTGCCAATGTGTGGATTGCGTTTTTTGATCTCAGTACCACTATTTGATATCCATCCAAATCATCATTCGATAAGGATTTTCCTGACCTGCTCATGACATTAGTAATAATTTTTAAGAAAACCGTTATTATTATGCAGTATACAAAGTATATAACCAAAAAATCAGGACCTTTTATACTTTTTATTAAATCAAGCATCATTATATCCCCCGTTTATTATTGCTCAGCAATACATAAGAAATAACCTCAGGCGTTATTTCCCGGGTATTACTGAATATTATTATATCACTGCAGGTTCAATTTGCAAACACATCCTTTTTTCAAAAATAAATCCTACTTTTAAATATTAAGGATTTAATTATTCATTTTTTTTTAGTATAATATATATATACATATTAAAATCAATAATTCTTGTCATTTGTCTATCGCAATATACGTTTTATAATCAATTGCTCTCTTCGTTTGTCTTTTGAACTACCGAACAAGCCCTTTAGATTTCACTTAGTCAAATGAGGTTGGGTTGATTTAGTAAAGTTGAAGCTTTTTCATTTTCCCCGCTAAATGCCAGGAATCATTGATTTTAATATAACCAACTATACAAAATTTATTTGGAGGTATATTATGAAAAAAATAATACTAGGTATGGTTTTAGGATTTATCCTAGGCAGTGCTTCTTTAATCCTGGTTGCTGCAGGTGTTATTACTGTAAAAGACAATGCATTCCCCATAATAATGGATGGCAAACAAGTTAAGCTTGCTGCCAAAAACCTTAATGGCAGTACATATTTAAATCTAAGAGATGCCTCAGCATTATTCAATGCCGAAATAGAATTCAAAAACAAAACAATTTATATTACTAGTGCTAATGGTGGATCATCAGAAGAAGACGGCTTAAGGATATATTATATTGATAAGACAAAATACATACTTTACTCAGACATAGAAAGATCCTTTGCTGTTGCAGGCATAAAAGCAAGCGTTAATGAGAGCAACGGTTCAATCACAATTACTAAAAACGGTGTAAATGCAACCACAAAATATTTATCATATCTTGGTAAGAAATACATTACTTTTGATTTCTATGAAAAGAGTATTATACCGTTATTAAAATAATTATCGGAGTATAGTTTTCCAACAAAAAACAGCGAATAAACTACAATTCATAGTTTGTTCGCTGTTTATATATTTTTATCAATTAATTTTTATCTTTTATTATTTCTTTTGTTTGATATTGATCGTTTACCCTTAGCCAAGTATAGCTTTCAAGTCTTCTTCCGGTGTGCTGATTGGCTTTAACCCAAACTTTTCAACAAGAACACCGAGCACGTTTGAAGATAGAAATGCCGGAAGTGTAGGTCCGATATAAATATTCTTTATTCCTAATGCAAGCAATGTAAGCAATATACATACCGCTTTCTGCTCATACCATGAAAGAACAAGTGTAAGTGGCAATTCATTGACTGAGCAATTGAAAGCACCTGCTAAGGCCACTGCTACTTGGATTGCTGAGTATGCATCATTACACTGTCCCATATCCATTATTCTTGGCAAGCCGCCAATCTCTCCTATGTCAAGATCATTAAATCTGAACTTGCCACAAGCAAGGGTAAGAATTACAGTATCCTTTGGAGTCTTATTTACAAAATCGGTATAATAATTTCTTCCAGGTTTCGCACCATCACATCCGCCTACCAGGAAGAAATGTTTGATTGCTCCTGCTTTTACCGCATCTATAACTTTATCTGCAACACCTAATACAGTGTTTCTGGCAAATCCTGTCATCAATGTGGAACCGCCGTTGATTCCGGTGAAATGTTTATCTTCACTCCATCCACCAAGTTCAATGGCCTTATTTACAATCGGTGTAAAGTCCTTGACTCCGTTTGGACCATCAGAAATATGTGTAAGTGCCGGAAATGCTACCACTGAAGTTGTATAAACTCTGTCGGAATAACTGGCTTTCGGTGGCATTAGACAGTTTGTTGTAAACAATATTGGGGCGGGTATGCCATCAAATTCTTTCTGTTGATTTTGCCAAGCTGTGCCAAAGTTTCCTTTTAAATGAGAGTATTTTTTCAGCTCCGGATAGCCATGAGCAGGAAGCATTTCACCATGAGTATAAATATTAATTCCTTTTCCTTCAGTCTGCTCTAAAAGATGCTTAAGATCCAAAAGATCATGGCCTGATACCACTATAAAGGGCCCCTTTTCTACATTGGTAGTTACCTTTACAGGCACCGGATGTCCATAAGCAGATGTATTTGCTTCATCTAGAAGTGCCATGCATTTTAAGTTAATACTGCCAAACTCCATCAGAAGCCCTAACCATTCATCTACAGTATGATCCTCTCCTAATGCTTTCAAGCCCCTATAAAACCATTCTATAACATCCTTGTCTTCTTTTCCTAACACATAAGCATGCCATGCATATGCAGCCATACCACGCATACCTAACAACAGTGTTGAGCGTAATGATACTATATCAGTATCTCCAGTCCATAATGAAGCCGGATCATAATCTGGAGCATCTCCGTGTTTCGCCTTTTCTTTCCATATCAATTCCTTCGTTTCATCAACTCTATCGCCCTCAAAACTAACATTTGTTACTGTTGTAAAGAGTCCTTGCATTACAAGCTCATCAGCCTCTTTTCCACCTGATTTACCGTTGGTTGCTCTAGCAAGGCCTATTAATGAACAGGTAAGCTCATCCTGCTTATTGGCAACCTCCGGCTTCTTGCCGCATACACCTACATTTGTACACCCTTTTCCTCCTGCAGTCTGTTCACATTGAAAGCAAAACATGTTTGACATAATAAACTTCCTCCCTTTTTAAAATTCTTTTCATTTTATTTTTTACCCGCTTAATCATCAACTACAACACCATCAGTTGTAATTGTGTGAACACTCCATGGAATCATTTTGCCGCTTTCCATAAGTGCTTTCTTCACAGCAGCTACTATACCGCCACAGCAGGGAACTTCCATTCTTAAGACAGTTATACTTTTTATTTCATTTCTTCTAATTATTTCTCCTAGTTTTTCAGCATAATCAATATCGTCAAGTTTTGGACATCCAATTATAGTAATTTTATTTCTCATAAACTCCTGATGCACATTTGCGTAGGCATAAGCTGTACAGTCAGCAGCCACAAGGAGATGTGCATTATTAAAGTATGGTGCATTCACAGGAACCAGCTTTATTTGACAAGGCCACTGCCTAAGCTGAGACTCCATAGGTCCTTCCATCGTTTTTTTCACGGGTTGTTCCTTTCTTTCTATGGTTTTTGCACGCATTCCCGGGCACCCAAAGGCTACAGGCTTCTGTTCGTCTTTCTTTTGTTCCTCCTTCTTTTCTTCCATACGTGCCTTAACCAATTCCTCATCAAACTCAGCCGCTTCCCTCTCGATTATTTCCATCGCCCCTGTAGGACACTCGGGAAGGCAAGCTCCTAACCCATCACAATATGAATCAGTTATAAGTTTAGCCTTACCGTCAATCAGTTGGAGAGCACCCTCATGACAAGCATTTATACAAATACCGCATCCGTTACATTTTTCTTCATTTATAGAAATTATTTTTCTTATCATAATAAATCTACTCCTTTCAATCATACCGAATAACTTTGTGTTGTGTTTACAAACTGATTATAATATAATAGAAAACAAAAATCGGTATCCCCAGATACCAAAATGCTATAAAATATAGAATGTATATTAAATACGTTATTAATCTTACATTTAGCAGAGCAAAATAACGAACGCTTTACCGGAATTTTGCGATAGATAAATGTAAAAGATTAATCGTATTTAATGTTTAAATAAATTTCCCAGTTTGAACTAGTTTTTTAATCATTAATGGAAGAATGTGATTGTAATTATGGAAAAGTACCTAGCATCCTTGAAAAAGACTCCACTCTTTAATGGTATAAATAATGACGAACTGATTACAATGCTTAAGTGCATTCAACCAAGGATTGTCAGCTACAAGAAAAATGATTATATAGCTTTAGCCGGAGAAAAATTCAACAGTATAGGTATTATAGCTCAAGGTGAAGCTTCAATCAGCAAGGAAAATGCTGCCGGAAATCGTGTGGTGATGACAATTTTAAAAGCGGGAGACATGTTTGGAGAAATGCTTGTTTTTTCAAAAGTCTCGGCTTGGCCTGCTAACGTTCAGGCACAAAATTCCTGCACGGTTTTTTTTATCCAAAGAGAAAAAATTATTGGAGAATGTGAAAAAATGTGTACCTGGCACAGGACACTTATACAGAATATGCTTGTTATAATTTCTGAAAGGGCTTTAATGCTCAACAAAAAGCTTGAATACCTCTCAATAAAAAGCATCCGAGGCAAGCTGAGCAAATTTTTGCTGGAAGAAAGCAAAAAAGCAGGTAATCTTACATTTATGCTTTCGATGAATAGAAACGAGCTTGCAGACTTTCTAAATGTTTCCAGACCGTCTATGTCACGAGAAATGTGCCTTATGAGAGATGAAGGAATTATAGATTTTCATTTATCCTCAATTAAAATACTGAATGTTGAAGCACTTAAAAGCTTTCTTTAAGTTTATTTGCCCATCGTTATATCAAGGTCTATCAGCCATTCTCAGCCTATTAGGTGCGTATTGACAGTGTCAAAAATTAAATGTACAATTTTGACTGTAAGAATCTTTTTGGGAAAGCGGTATACTAATGGAACGAAGCGTAACGATGAAAGATATAGCCGTTAAACTCGGCATAAGCACAGTAACTGTATCAAAAGCTTTAAACGATAAGGATGGCGTCAGTGTTGAACTAAAAAACAAAATTAAGAAGCTCGCCGATGAAATGGGCTATCGTTACAATATGCTGGCAAAGTCCATGCGGGATGGATGTTCTTATAATATGGGAGTTATTGTTGCAGAACACTTTATGGGAGAGCAGTCCTTTTATTTGAACTTTTTTAAGCATATATCGGTTCAGCTTGAAAAGCATAATTATTGCGGCATTTTACAAATACTTAGCCAGCTGGATGAAGAAAACTTAGTTCTGCCAAAACTGTACTATGAAAGGAAGGTTGACGGACTGATCATACTTGGTCAGGTCAGCAAGCCTTATATAGAAGCATTACAAAACATAGACATTCCAATAGTATTTCTTGATTTCTACGATGAGAATTCACAAATCGATTCAATTGCTGTAGATAATTTTTATGGTGCATATGAACTGACCAATTACCTTATAAAAAATGGACATGAAAACATAGGCTTCATAGGCAATATCTATGCTACCAGCAGCATTCAAGATCGATTCTTAGGCTATTACAAATCCCTTTTGGAACATGGTTATAAGCTTAACTATGATTATGTTATAAGCGATCGCAATGAATATGGCAAATATATTGACATCAAGCTGCCCACGGACATGCCCACCGCTTATGTATGCAACTGTGATGAGGTAGCCCGTAATGTTATAAACAAATTAAAAGAAATGGGAAAAACAGTACCTAATGACATTTCAATTGTTAGCTTTGATAATGACATGTTTTCAACTATTTCCGAGCCGCAGCTTACAACCGTAGAAGTTGATGTTGAAGAAATGTCCAGAACAGCTATCAGATTCATACTTGGAAAAATATCCAACGAGAGCAAGAAGTATGGCATGGTAATGGTTAAGGGCAGGATTGTATACAGGCAATCGGTCAAAAATATACTTTCTAAAAAAAATAAATAAAAGGGAGCAAACAGTCTTTCCTTATATTCAAGCCCGGCTTGCCAATAAGGCCCGGACCTCTTCAAGCTTCGGCATTGAAGGTATTGCACCTTTTTTTGTCGTACTGATGGATGCTACGGCATTTGAAAACAACACCATCTTATGAAGCTTCTCTTGATTAAGATCATTTATTTTACCATCAAGCTCATTTAACAGTGAATAGAGAAATCCCCCTAAGAAAGCATCACCTGCTCCTGTTGTATCTACTGTTTTGCATTCATTAAAGGTATCTGCCTGCCCGGTCTTTTCCTTAAGCCTATAGAAGCAGCCATTGCCACCTCTTGTTACCAATATAACATCTATGCCGAATTCCCTGTATAACGCCATACTCCCATCATTTAAACCCTTTATACCTGTAATAAACTCCAACTCTTCCTCCGATATCTTTAGTATCCTGCAATACTTAAGTCCAAAACGTATTTCCTGCAAGGCATGGTTCGGATTCTTCCAAAGTGCAATACGCAAATTGGGGTCATAAGATATAATTATATTCTTATCCTTAGCATGCTCCAATGCTGCAATTGTAGCACTTCTGACCGGTTCATGAGTTAATGAAAGAGATCCGAAATGAAATATCTTTGAGCTATAGATAAGCTCATAATTTAATTCACTTTTATCCAGCATTGTATCTGCTCCGGGGTTCCTATAAAAGCTGAATGCTCTGTCTCCGTCCTCATTTAACTGAACAAATGCAAGGGTAGTATTGGCTTTACTTGAAAACATCAGGCCTGAAACATCAATGCCATATTCTATTAACGTTTCTTTTAAATACCCCCCAAACATATCTTTCCCAACCTTGCCAATAAAAGCAGTTTTCCCACCAAGCTTCGATATGCAGGCCAACACATTGGCAGGTGCACCTCCGGGATTCCTTTCAAAGCAAATATTACCCTGTTCGGACAGCCCTGCCGGTGTAAAATCGATTAATAACTCACCTAATGCAGTTACATCAAACATGACATGATTCCTCTCAAACTTTTCTTTTTTGTGCAGGATTTATTCTAGGGTCGGTATATATATCGAATTCATCCCTACTTTTTGTGGAAAACTCAGATATCACAGCTCCTTCAGGTCCCGCCTGGAACCAGTGAAGTGTATCGGGATATAAAGTGTATTGCTCACCTGCATTCAGCTCAATTTCATGCCACACTGTAAAATACTCCTCACTTCCCTTTGGGGCTTTTGCTTTTGGATTCTTTGCAGGTTCACCCGATATATACAAATAAACCTTACCATACCGGCATCTGAAGGTTTCTTCCTTACCGGCCTCACCTTCTACAGGAGGATGTCTATGCTCGGGACAAGTCTGTCCCGGAAACAAAATCAGCTCTTTGGCACAACATCTATCGGTATTCACATATACAATAAGCTCAAGGCCTATATTTTCCAGATCACCAAGACCGTACTCTGCAACTTCCATTTCACTCTTTTCTTTATCAGTAATCACTATGCCTGCTTTTTTCAAGTATTCCATTGCTCTTTCACAAGTTTTGGAATATAGCTCTTTAGTCAACATATGCCAGACCTCCCAAATATTGTTTTTGCGATCTACATTAAATACGTTATTAATCTTACATTTAGCAGAGCAAAATAACGAACGCTTTACCGGAATTTTGCGATAGATAAATGTAAAAGATTAATCGTATTTAATATATAACTTTTCATAACTGTCATATAGACTGCGTACGGTAAGTTCCTGTTTTAGCTCATCAATTGAAATATCTCTTAAGAGTGAATCCTTGTTTAAATACACTTCTCTAGCTTCTCCCCCTGACATATCAAAGTAGTTGTCACTGAAGACGCCGTCAGTATCTTTAAGACCAAGTTCTATGTATTTTGCAAGTTTTTTTGATTTTAAAGCAATAATAAACCTCTCAGGTTCTTCTCTAACATTAACTTCCAATCCGGGATCCTTTAAATTAAAATGCTTTACAGGCACAAACAGAACTATACCCGAGGTTATGATTTCACCTTTCTCTATGAACTTGAAATAAAGGTATGTGTTCCTCTTTTTATCATCAGTATCAATAACATTTGATAAATCAAGTTTCTCAAATTCAACTGCCGTTAAAGGCTCTACAATTCCTTGCCTTTCATTTTGCATAATCACATTTTCAGTTGATCCGTCTACAAGTCTCCACTTCATGATTCCATCAACCTTATAGAGTGTATCGTTCGTAATATGAAGAGATATGCTTGTACCTTCCTCACAAGCAGAGACCAATACAGGTGAATAGAACCGTTTGGCAGCATAATGTAATGCCTTCCACCTTCCGAAGCTGTCGATGCTTGCCCAGGATGTCACCGGCCAACAGTCATTGAGCTGCCAATATATAGATCCCATACATCTTCCTCTGTTTCTCCTCCAATGCTCAACTCCATATCTAATGCCCTCAGCTTGCACCAACTGAGATATATATATAAGTGAATCGAAGCTGTCAGGAAATCTAAAGTATTGGGAAATATAATACATTATTTTTTCATTTCCCGTTCCGCTCTTTTGATGTTTTTCCATTATGTATGAAAATATGTTTCTGTCTTCGGGCAATGTAAATGATTCTATTGTCTTTTTACATGGGAAAGACTGAATACCGAACTCCGACATAAACCTCGGATAGCGTTTTCTGTACTCGGTAAAGGGCTCACGTGAATGCCATACAGACCAATCATGCATGTCTCCGTAATTTTGATCATTTGGCCTGTCAAAACCACCGAATGATGATGGAGAAGCCAGCCAATAGAATGTATTTGGATCAGTCTCTTTCGCAACTTGCGGCAATACCGTCTCAAATTGTTCAATGTAATATTGCCTTCGTTCTTCCGACTCTTCCATATTCCATTCACACCATGCCTGCTCCATCTCATTGTTTCCGCACCAGAGTCCCAATGAAGCATGATGCCTTATTCTCTTCATGTTGCATACAACCTCTGCAATTACTTCCTCCTTAAACTTCCCGAGAAAGTCATATACACCGCAGGCAAACATCAAATCCTGCCAGACAATCAAGCCATATTCATCACACAAATCAAAGAAATAGTCTTCAGGATAATAAGCACCCCCCCAAACTCTTATACTGTTGAAATTTGCATCAACACAGCTTTTTATAAGTTTATGGGTCCTTTCCCTGTTGCATCTTGCCAGAATACTGTCCATAGGAACAAAATTAGCTCCCCTGGCAAAAATCTCAATACCGTTTATTTCATATGCAAAAGATCTTCCCCATTCATCATCCTTCTGACTTATTGTCATAGTCCTAAGGCCAATCCTCAAAGATTTGCAATCAAGCTTATTCCCGTCTTTAATAAGCATAACATCAACATTATAAAGATTCTGCTCTCCATAGCCATTGGGCCACCAAAGCAAAGGATCGGGAACTTCTATCAATACATGCTCTTCCCTCTTGTACATGGTTATACTTTCTTCAATCTTATCCCCATGAGGTGAACTGACAATAATGTTTATACCGTAATCTATACCGTCATCCAAATCAAGCTGTATGCGAAGATCTAAAGTAACATTCCCCTTTTCATGCCTCTGGGTAATATAAACCTCATCAATTCGCTGCATTTTAATGCCCTCTATGTATATGCTTCTCCATATGCCCATATCCGGCAGTGACGGTGCCCAATCCCATCCAAACATGTAATGAGCCTTTCTAATGTATGCAAAGGAAGTATCTGAAAAATTCGACCATATTGGCTTTACTTTCTTTCTCTCTTCAAGATAATTAACCGGAGACTTGAAAAGAATATGTATTGTGTTTACACCCACTGTCAATATACTTTTAATGTCAAACTCATAGCTTCTATGCATATTTTCCGTTTGTGCTATTCTTTTTCCATTTACAGTTATTACAGCAATAGTATCAAGCCCTTCACATTTTAATTTAAGGAAATTATACTCCAAAACACTTTTATTGACAGTAAATTGGCGGCTGTACTCATAATCATAGCATGACAGCTTATAAACACTTTCTTCGTTTTCTCTGTAAAACGGATCTTCAATCCTACCCGCAGATAATAGGTCGCTGTAAACTGATCCCGGAACCTTTGCTTCTATCCACTCAGCTTCATCAACCCTTTTCATCATCCACTTTCCATCCAAGTCCACCAGTTTCATTTAATATGCTCCTTCAATATTCAATAAATATTAATTATATTAATATTATTAATTCATATGTTCATTACCTTATCGTCAACCTAATTGGATTATACCATATTTACCTGCCATTTTCTTGTATTGATTTCGCATTTTTCTGTACTATTTTAGCATTGTCAACTATCCACTTGTAATCTTTACCCTGTATTCACATCCTTTATACCGATACAGCAAATTTTTAAGCATATTAAAGAGAAAAACAAAATCATTAAGCGATTTTGTTTTTCTTAAAAATATCTCTTGAGAATTTTGTTTTATTGCAATCATGTCTTAAAACATGCTGGTTGATTTTACACTTTGTGCATATATTGTAAATATTAGAAAGAAATATACCAGATATGAAAGAGGCACTATATATGCTGCTTTATTTTCTGAAATTTCATATGATTCTCTTAATGATATGTAATTTAATACAATACTGCATATAATACCAAAGACCAATATATAGAATATAAGGGCCGGAATAATCAGCCCCACTACTATAGATACCAGTAATGATGCTGTCATGGGTATCGTTGAAATACCTAAAGTAGCCATCAGTGTTTTGATGGAGCCGGTTTTTTTAGCTATAAATTTACTTCCCAGATAAAATAGACCTACCAGCAAGAAATATTGAACTGCCACAGCAAAAATAACTTTTATAAATATACTAAAGTATGGTATATCAACACTCCTGTTCCCGAATAAGCTCATAGATCCAAATAAAATGCCAGTGATAGAACTGGTTATTCTATTTACCAATATAACTGCCGCTAAGGATGCTATCAAAGCTTGAACACCTGCAAAGAAAAGACCCACTTTAAAATTATCAGTCTTTGCAGTATTAACAATAGAGTTTATCGGATTCTTTGCAAACATCTTTACTAGTGACCACATACTCTCCAAAAACTGTTTGATGTCATTCTGCTGTGTAAATGCACTGCTTTGTACTGACATATCCTCCGAAGTAAAAGCCATTTCCTCTTCTGCTTGCATTCCTATGCAACTGCATATTGTACCTTCAACTAACGGCTTTCCGCAATTTGTACAGAATTTTGACATTTTAACTCCTCCTTAATTTATATTTATTAAATTATAAAACATTTTCTTGATTTTCCGAATCCATCTTAAACTCTTTTATGTTTTCATCCCCCATAAAATATGTACGACTCGCACCGTCTATAAGCCATTTCCCATTCTGTTCATCGAAGACAAGGGTATACTTCCATCTATTAGTACTCAAACTGGTTTGAACATCATTTTGATTTTCATAATATTCTGCACTGTCATAAAACTCGGAGTTTGTTATTCTCACACTATATTTTCCATCATCGTTTAAGATCTTGATGCTGTCAAGATCATATATTACTTTAATTATTTTTCCCTTAAAGTATTTTTTATATTTTATCATGTTATCTATATACTCTTTCTGTACTTGAAGCATTTTATCCGAAGCACCTCTGATCTTCGATACGTCCCTGCTGGTTGCAGCTTCAATCCAGGACTTGTCAAATTGATTAATTGTGTCCATTATAGCATCTTTAGCCTCATCAGATAAAGACAATTCAAGGTTAACACCCCAAATAGAATCCCCTATGGATACTTCTTTACTTTTAGCAGTTCCCCATGGAAAATCTTTAACAGCTTGCAGCTTAACGGAATCATCAACGGGACCAAACCTTTTCGCATCCTTAATGGTCATTCCAGTATCTTTACCATTTGCAAAAAGCTTAGCATCTTTATAATCACATTGGACACTAGCATATTTTTCATTAAATGACAAGTAAACACTTTTTGTCTTGCCAGAAAAAATACCGCTTTCAAGCTCTATCTCTTCCTTCTTCTCAAGGTTTGCGTATTTGCCTTTATATACACCTTTTACTGTATAAAATCCCGGCAAGTACGGGCCAAGCTTTTTTGAAAAATCTTCACTATCTACAGTACATACTTCTTTATCATTTATCATGATTTTTGTATCTTTTAAGGCTGCTTTGACATTAATAAAATAAGGTTCTACTTCGAAACTGTATGAATTAAAGAAAAGAAATCTTTTACCATTGTCTTTTAATGAGATATCCTTATATTCTAAGTCACTCATTAAGCTGTCAAAAACTCCCTTCTCACCTTTACTTTCTTTTTTACTCTGTAATTCTAAGGATTTGATTACTCTTTCTATCCAGGATGGATTTTTATCTATATAGTCCATCAAAGGCTTTACAGTGTTTTCATCGATTTCTAGTGCAGGATCAGATGAAACTAGAAGCTTTGTTATTTTAGTCACATTTTTTGTTTCTAATGCCTCTTTAAACTGTGAAATCACTTTTTCCTTTGATGTTAGGGTGTTTGCAACCAACGCCAAAATTACTACTGCTCCTGCAACAGCCGATATGGTGCCAATAATTATTTTGCTCTTCTTCGTCATTTTAAATTTCGGAGTTTGGCTTTTTGGGCTTTCAATAAAAACATTCTTGTTGTTAGATTGCTCCCTTTCTATTTTTGACCCACATTCCCCACAAAAATTATCATTTTCATTAAGCTGCGTACCACACTCACCGCAAAAACGCATTAATATCCCTCCATATTGATATGTGCTTTAAATGCCTCTATAATTTTACAATACATTAGCATATAATGCTCCCCATTGTCAAGACAAATTTTTTAATTTTCTAAGTTAGGTTCTCCTTTCCATAAATTTGTATATTGTTTAATTTAAGGCACTACAGTTAGGGGTGTCAAGGGCGAGCGTTTTTTGC
>Ga0255341_1000429_pt1 | contig 72085 bp, 45 predicted proteins | sample wastewater_treat_8_FD_192418 | JGI IMG/M metagenome (GOLD analysis project Ga0255341, IMG submission 192418) | Wastewater microbial communities from Lulu Island WWTP, Vancouver, Canada - plant12 | ecosystem: Engineered > WWTP > Wastewater > Unclassified | place: Canada: Vancouver, British... | reverse complement strand
TTTCTGGATTGCATACAAGATAAATCACCGACCCAGAAAGCGTTTCGGCTATTTGACTCCATATCAAAAATTATTATTAATTTTAAAAAACAAAAAAGTTGCATTTGTAACTTGAATTCAGCTCTTTAAAAATATCATAGATATGAAAAACGTATTTTTGCGGGTACTTAAAAACGTAAGTCAAAATGAATAAACTTAGAAAATATCAATGTTATAAAATGACAATATTTGAGCATATTAAATATTCAAGAATAACGTTATTATTCTTGTTTTTCTCGAATAACAGCATGTTTACCGGGAAACATTTCATTAGCAATTTTTAATAATAATATTATCGTTATTGTGGAAAAAAAGACAAAAAAACCAATAAAAGAGTGGGCAGCCGATGATCGCCCGCGCGAAAAAATGATATCGAAAGGTGCTGAGGCTTTAAGCAATGCAGAACTGTTTGCAATACTTATAGGCAGTGGCAACACGAAAAAAAGTGCCCTGGAATTAGCAAGGGAAATACTTGAAAAGGCAGATAACAGCTTAAAAAAACTTTCTACTTTTACCATCCACGAAATAAAAAAAATTCATGGCATTGGTCCTGCCAAAGCAATCACAATTGCTGCTGCCCTTGAAATTTCCAGACGACGCGAAGGCGAAAGCACAGGCGACGAAGAATTGATAATGTCGTCTCTCGATGCACAAAAAGCTCTTTTGCCAATGCTAAGAGACAAACAGCATGAGGAATTTTGCCTTATCGGACTAAACAGGAAAAACAAAGTGATTTTCAAAGAAAGAATAAGTATGGGGAGTATGGTGGCAACTCAGGTTGATATCCGAAAAATTATAAAAATGGCATTAGATACCCGCTCTCTTAGCCTTATATTAGGACACAATCATCCCTCGGGCAATCTTAAACCCAGTAATTCGGATATTGAACTTACCAAACAAATATTTAAAGCAGCTGCATTATTCGACATTCAACTGCTTGATCATATAATAATTTCGCAAGATTCTTATTATAGCTTTATGGATGAAGGAATAATTAATACTTTTAAGAAATGAGAATTGTAACAATAGTTGGTGCAAGACCGCAAATTATAAAAGCAGCGGCATTAAGCCGTGAGATTAAAACTAATTTCGGCAATGAAATAGAAGAAATAATAGTTCATACCGGTCAGCACTACGACGACAATATGTCCGAAGTATTTTTCCGCGAGCTAAATATTCCTGCCCCAAATGTCAATTTAAATGTCGGCTCTTCCAATCATGGGGAACAAACCGCCCGCATGATGGACGGAATAGAAAAAGTTTTAATCAATCACAAGCCTGATGCTTTGGTTATTTATGGCGATACCAACAGCACTTTGGCAGGTGCAGTTGCAGCGTCAAAATTGCATATTCCTGTTTTTCACATTGAAGCCGGATTACGTTCCTTTAACAAGAAAATGCCTGAGGAAATTAACCGAATTATTGCGGATCATTGCTCCACGCTAATGTTTTGCCCTACAAAAACCGCAATAAAAAACCTGGAAAACGAAGGATTCAGCTCCGGATTATTAGGTCCTTTTTCAATTGATAAGCCCGGAATATTTCATAGCGGCGACATAATGTTTGACAATTCAGTATTTTTTGCAGAAATAGCAGAAAAACAATCAAAAATTATTGAAGACCTGAATTTAAAGGATACACCTTTTATACTTGCAACAGTACACCGAAACGACAATACCGACAATGAAAACAGACTTAGGATGATTTTTGATGCATTATGTCTGAGCTCTGTCAATACCAAACTACCGGTAATTTTCCCTGTTCATCCCCGTACAAAAAAAATGATGGATACATGGTCAATCGGGAAAAACATAATGCCCGGTGCCGATTTGCGCCTTGTTCCGCCGGCTTCTTTCTTAGACATGATAATGCTGGAAAAAAACTGCAGCCTAGTATTAACCGATTCTGGCGGCGTTCAGAAAGAGGCATTTTTCTTTTCGCGCCCTTCAATTATTTTGCGACCCGAAACTGAATGGGTTGAAATTGTGGAATTGCGCGCTGCTAACCTGGCCGACGATACGGCAGAAAAAATTGCAGCTCAGGCCGAAGCCATGATTAATTATCCGCCAGACAATTATATGCCTATTTTTGGAGATGGGCATTCAGCAAATTATATTTGCCGGAAAATGCTGGACTTTTATAATTCCCTTAATTCAAAAAAATAAAAACCAACTATGTCCATTGCCGTTCTCACATCCTTCGACAATGCCAAACTGCGTTATATAATTGATTATGTTTTTGCAGAGCGGCTTGGCTTTGATTATGTGCTGAACCCTGCCGAAATCTCTTCAGATACTTTTGTTTTGTCTTACGGCACAAATCATTCTGCAAAAATATCAATTCCCGACAGCGGTTACTTACACTCTGCAGGAGTTTCGGATACAGAACCTGTCTGCACCACGGATGCCGACAACAATGTTTATTTGTTTGCATCAGACAAATCACAGGACATTTCGTTTGATATTTTTGCCGCCATTTTTTTTATGCTTAGCCGCAACGAAGAATATGTTGTAAAAGAACGAGACTCGCACGGACGATTCGACATTCAGCATTCTTTTGCATTTAAGCATAATTTTCATCAGCGAGCCGTAGTTGATGAATGGATAATTATGCTGAGAAAACAATTATTAAACTACTTACCTGAAAATTTATTTAAGAAAGATATTCCATCAATGTCTGTTACCATAGATGTTGACATGATGTATTCTTACCATACAAAAGGCTTTTTCAGGAATATGGCTGCATGGGGACGCGATTTAGTTTCCGGCAAATTCAAGGCTTTTTCTGAACGGCCTTTAGTGCTTATGGGAATAAAAAAAGATCCTTATGACACGTACGATATTGTGGAGAAAATAAGACAGAATTATAATCTGCAAATTATATTTTTTATTCTCGCATCGCAACACAGAACAAATTATGATAAAAATGGCAACCTTAACCACAACAGGTCGATAAATACAATTAGGAGATTGGAAAAGCAAGCCATTATCGGGCTACATCCTTCTTATTACAGCATTGATGACAATGATAAATTAATTACGGAAAAAAATATTCTGGAAAAAATTTCGGACACATCTATAATATCAGCACGCTGCCACTATTTAAGATTAAGGCTTCCCGATTCGTACCGGCAAATGGTAAATGCTGGCATCGCCCATGATTACACAATGGGGTTTGCATCAAATTATGGATTTAGGGCAGGAACAAGCAGACCTTTTAAATTTTTTGATTTAACAGATGATAATGTACTACCCTTAACAATACACCCGTTTTGCGTTATGGACGGCAGTTTAAAAGATTATCAGCAATTATCGGTTGAGCAAGCACAAGCCGAACTGATTAAAATTTCTGATTATATCAAATCGATAAACGGACATTTTGAAATATTGATACATAACGATACACTTTCCAATAAAGGACGCTGGAAAGGATGGGCCGGAATTTTAGAAAACACCATTAAAAAATTTTATTCAAAATAAAATGATTCGTTTCGTAAATAATGAAAATATTGATAGAAATTTATGGGATAAAACAATAATGCAATCATCCATGCCAATGATTTATGCCATGTCGTGGTATCTGGATATTGTAGCCCCTGAGTGGCATGGATTCATTCAAGATGATTACAAAACAGTAATGCCTATAGTAAGTTCCAGGAAATTTGGATTAACATATTTATATCAACCACCTTTTTGTCAGCAACACGGTGTATTTGGCAATAATGTGTCTGCCGATTTGGTAAAAGAATTTATTATAGCAATAAAATCAAAGTTTCGGTTCGCCGAAATAATGTTAAATGAAATTAATGAACTACAGGTTGACGGCATTAAACAAAATGTGAATATAACATTGGCATTATCAAAAAATATTGAAGAAATAAGAAAAGCTTATAACGACAATACAAAACGCAATATTAAAAAAGCAGAGCAATCCGGACTAACGGTGCACAAAGGATTTGCCATCGAAAATTTGATTTCTCTATTTAAGGCCAATAAAGGGAAAACTATAGAAAAAAGCGACAAATGGTATAAAATTCTAAAAACACTTGCATACCAACTTCATTATAAAGGATATGCAAATACTTATAATGTAATAAATCAAAAAAATGAAATTATTGCCGGCATATTATTAATTGAATTCAATAAACGGGCAATTCTTTTATTTAGTGGTGCCGGCAACGAAGCACGTGAAACCGGAGCCATGCATTTTTTAATTGATTCAATACTCTCAGGTATTTCAAATACTAATGATATTTTTGATTTTGAAGGAAGCAACAACAGCAATCTGGCAAAATTTTATATGGGCTTTGGCGGTAAAATTTCAACTTACCCTTTCGTGCGTATAAATCAATTGCCTATCTGTTATCGGTTTATTAAAAAGAAAGGAATAAGCATTACATAACTAAGCGTCATAAATTTTACTACGCTGCAATGCTTATAATCAAATTTGTCTGTAAGGAAAATTTACTTTCTAATTTCAAGTTCTTCAATTATTCGGCTTCCGCCCATAAATTTATCAATAATGAAAAGCACGTAGCGTATATCTACACAAATGCAACGTTGCAGTGTTGGTTCAAAAACGATATCGCCTGACATGGCCTCCCAATTTGCATCAAAGGCAAGACCCAACAACTCGCCATCACCATTTAATACGGGAGAACCGCTATTTCCTCCGGTAATATCATTATTGGTCAAGAAGCATGTAATCATTTTGCCGTTTTCGGCATATTGGCCAAAGTCTTTGTTTTCGTATAATTCTTTAAGCTTTGAAGGAACTATAAACTCGCTATTTGAAGGGTCTTCTTTCTCAATAACTCCCCCTAAAGTGGTTTCAAAATCGTAATCAATTGCATCTCCGGCACTATAGGAAAGTATTTTTCCATAAGTCAATCGTAAAGTACTATTGGCATCGGGATAAAATTTTCGTTCAGGATACATTTCTCTCAGTCCTTGCACATAAAGCCTCATGCCTTTTTCAAGCTGATAATTAAGGGGCCTGATATCTGAAACCAATTTATTATATAAAGCATAAATTTGAGTTGTTACTTCGTAAATTGGATCATTGGCCAAAATATTTTTTGATGGATTATTTAGAAAAATATCCATTTTATCCTTATTGGAAAAAATAGAAACCAAAAACACATAATCGGAGTAAAGAGAAAAGTCGTTTTTAAATTTATTATTTATAAAATTATAAAACGCAGGCTGAAATTCTGAAGGCATATCTGCTGCGTATAAGGCAAGCATTGCACTAAAAAGCTGCATTTCGGTTTTATAATCAAAAGTTGTAAAATGAGTATTGGAATAACTTTTTAGACCTGCAGCCATTTCGTCAATTTTTGTAAGATTTGGCTTTTCGGCAGACAACTCAGCCATTAGAGGCCTGAATTTCCCTGCAAAGGAAATAACATCACTTCCGCGGAAAAATGCTTCAGAAATATAATACTGAACCTTTTTTAAAAAATTGATTTTTGCAAGAGAATTATGTGTTTTGATTAATGCGTCTTTATAATATCCAAACTTAGGAATATCGTCATTATTTACCCAGGTTTCAAAATCATCCTCCATTATTTTTTTCCGTTCAATAACATTATTTCTGTCTATGCCTTTGTTTTGACCTATATAATACTTCCAGTAATTGGCAGTTGAAGCATATTTGCTGGCATATTTAAGTCTGACCTCGTCGTTGGCTTTCATGTTATTATCCATTATTGCAAGTTTCTTTTCACGAATTTTAACAATAGACGGATTAATATATAAATAATTAGATTCAACTTCTTCACTGGTTATATAACGGGATGTGCGACCAGGGTAACCATAAATCATTGCAAAATCATTCTCTTTTTTTGGCTTAATGGAAATGGGAATAAAATGTTTTGGTACCATCGGAATATTATCCTTGCTATATTTGGCAGGTTTGCCATCAGGACCGGTATATACCCTGAAAACGCTGAAATCTCCGGTATGGCGCGGCCACGTCCAGTTATCAGTATCGCCGCCAAAATTACCAATGGCCAAAGGTGGATTCATAACTAAACGTACATCAGGATATACTTCATAAACAAATAAATAATACTCGTTTCCGTAAAAAAATGATTTTACGTTTGCTTCCTGATATTTTTCTTTTACGGCTGCACTTTCCAATCGTTTTGAAATACGTGAAACAATTTCATCCCGTTCAAGCTCTGTAGCCTCATATGGAATAGAATCTATAATTTGCTTGGTAACATCTTCAACTCTTACTAAAAAACGTACATTTAGTCCTGAAGAGGGAAACAGCTCATCTGACATAGTTGCAGCATAATAACCCTTTGTCAGGATATCATTTTCAACTGTACTCAATGAAGCAACAGAAGCATAACCGCAATGGTGATTAGTAAAAATAAGCCCCTGGTTAGAAACAATTTCTCCGGTGCATCCACCACCAAATATTACTATGGCATCTTTTAAGCTGCTGTTATTTATTGAGTAAATTTCTTCAGCGGTTAAATGCAGACCACATTTCTGCATATCGACATAATTTAAACGGTCGATAAACATCGGCAGCCACATGCCCTCGTCTGCTTTTAGCTGAAAGGTATATCCGGCTAAAAATAAGCCTAAAACAAAACCCGCAAAATTTTTCATATCCTAATTCAAAAAGTATTTAATGAAACGCAATATTATAATATTTTTTTCACATTCTCATTCATATTATTAGGAAATAGCAATTGTTTTCGACTAATAAAACAAATTATTAAACACAATGCAAAAATCACTTGACATGCATATTGTAATTGTATGACAAAAAAAGCCGCCTTTTAATTTTTAAAAGGCGGCATATAATAAACAAAAGAAAACTTATTTTCCGGAAGTCATTATCATTCTGGTTAAGGAGCCTTCAGAAGTAACGACGCGTATAAAATAAGCACCTCCGCTTAAATTACTAACATCAACGATGTTTCTATTAATCCCTGCAGTCATATTACCGTTAAACAAAATGTCAATCAAACGGCCAGAGTTGTCAAGCAGTTCAATCTTAACATTATCTTGAGACGCCAGATTTACATCAATATACAATGTTTCTGAAGCAGGATTGGGATATATTCCAAAATTAAATGATATGTTTTGACATCCTGCAGGAGTAGCCAGCGGAGGAAGAACGATATAATCAATCCATGCAGCATCTGAACCCGCCGAGGAAGTATAATCTTTTTCATATTTCCATTTAAAAGTATGCTGCCCTGCATTTACCGGATAAGCAACGCGCGCCCACGATTTTTCACCATCCCACCAAGCTTTTGAGGCTCCATCTATACTGAAATCAAGCCAATCCCATTGCTGGCCATATTGGCTTCCGTATTCACAACTTACTTTTCTGTAAAATGAAATACTATCATTAAAAGCAACATCCCAAGCTATTGACATAACAGAGCTTTGATTATTAGAAATTGCACCGGATTGTGAGCAATAAGCACCTTCATAAGGATTATTGGTTGTTACAAACCAAGGCTTATTGCCGGAAGTTGACCATGAATGTTGTGATAAATCTCCTGTTTCAAAATCTTCATCAACAATACCAATTTTAAGTGAAAATGATTTTTGAACTTGATAAAAACCTGTTCCCAAAACATAAGTAAAAGTAGCTGATGAACCTAATGTGGCACTAACATCAACAGTAACTGTAAATGTGGCATTAACCGAATTATTAGGGTCAAGATTTCCAATGCTGGCAGAACCATTAACAATCGACAGGGTAGAACTATTGCTTGTTAAAGTACCCGTAGCCAAAGGATATGTAGCATGACCGATATTTGATGATTGAATATGAATTGTAACAGTTTCGCCCGGATCTAATTTACCATTATTATTCCCTGCAGCATCATCAATCACAATATTACCAATATTCAAAACCGGTGAGTTTAACACAACGCCAAAAGATGAATTCCAACTATCTGAACCATTAGTGGCATTTAATGAAAACACAACATTAGTTTGATCAATAATATCATTATTTATTGCAACTGAATATGCATCATTCATGTTTTTTACGGAACCTGCATTAATTGTTCCATAATTTTCAGTAGCATCTGTTATAGAAACTGAAGAATTGGTTGTTGAAATTGTAGCCACAACATTAGATGCATTTGCAACACCAACATTGGATAATGAAAGATTTAATAATATATTTTCTCCAAAATCAGCTTTTCCGTTATTATTACCGCCGGCATCATTTATGCTTGCGCTATTATAAACAACATAAGGACCCGAAGCCGGCACAACAGAAACTTCACCCATATATGGAATATAATTATATTTTGTTGCTGTTACAAATAAAGTGTCAATATAACTAAGAGGTGTAAAATTGATTGTTGCAGTTCCTCCGCTTACAATACCGGTTCCAATAATGCTGTCGTTAAGAGTAACCGTAATATAAGCTCCATTTGTATTGCAATTAACAACAAGCTGGCTTGAGCCAATAGGAATAGCCTGTAAATGAGAAACTGTCATTGTTTTTGGTGTGTCAGTTCTAATTACTAACGATGGGTCGCCAAAAACAGTCCAAGTATCAGTCATGTCATATCCACCTGTGCCATAAGAATCATTCATTTTCATACAACCACTCATTACAATACCGCCAAATGTATGTTTAATATTTCCCGTGGATGTTTCACATAAAACATTTACCATTTCATCCTGTCCTTCCATTGGTGGATTCCACGACTGATTTATAGTGCTCATGATAGTTGCAATTGCTCCTTTTGGCGTGATTCCTGTACGAGCCCGCAACCATGCTTCAGCAAAGCAGGTTCCTGAAGAAAAATCACCATTAACACAAGCTACTGAAAAAATAAAAGGCCATTTTGTTGTATTGGTGAGATTGCTAATATCACTATTACTGAAACCGGTGGTAACAAAACTTGTTTGCGATCCATGACCGGTATATAATATCAGTCCAACTCCATCGTTAACTATATTTGAAACGTTACTTGCAGTTGGGTTACCAGGGGCATCCAAACCACCTTGAGAGCCGTCAAATAATTCATATTTCACCACATATTCATAATTAAACAATTGTGTTTGCAAGTTGCGAATATGCTCATAATCATATTCGTTATCATCACCGGCACCTTGGCTTGAGGCAATTCCTAATACTCTATTCATCCAATTGTTACTTGTATTGGGGTTTTGCTCATACGTAAGAGTCCTTAATACCTGAACATCAACATCTGCTACACTTTCTGCAGAAAAACGTCCAACATAAAATTCAGGATAGTGGTCATTGCCGGTAATGTAAGCATATGCATTATCTGATGGGCCACTTACTCCGCTGGTTATGGGTGGTATTTGTCCTGAGCCTCCATCGCCAACAAAAAGCAAGAAAGTAAGACCTTTTGTATTATAGTAATTTGTAACATAAGTCTTAATTGCCGTAGATGTGGTTCCGGTAACTGCAGTACTTACTATTTCAGTAGGGTAACCAATTCTGTTTTTCCACTGAACATAAGGTGCCATGGCATTAACATATTCCGGTTTTGAAATAACCAGTATTCTGCCGCGTTCGGTAATTGGTGTGTATTTAGCCTGGCTGTAATTAATAAAATGCTTATCATATAATTGGTCAAAATTTTCGTCAACTTTAGATAAGCTTTTGGTTCTGACAAACGGAGAATTTGTACTGTTGTCAGACTCTTTATAAACTTTAATCCTGATGGTCTTTACAACTCTGAGTGAGTGGTCTTGATGATTATACCTGAAAGGCATAACGTTCAGGGTTATTCCCCTGTAGTCACGTAAAATATAAGGCTCTGATAAAGAAGCATAAGTACCGGGGAAAACATCATTCTGAGTATATGTTCTACCCCAGGTGTAAGGAACATTTGCAGGATCTATATCCCTTGTTAGATTACCTTTTGAAGGGATGATTTCCATGTTTTGAAAATCCAAATAATCAACCGACAATACTTTAACCTGCATGTCAGCCATATCAGGAATTATCAAAGAACGGGAATATCTGCACAGATCTGGCTCGCCGGCAACAAGCAATGGCGATGCTCCCTTCATTGTTACACTTTTTTTAATCCCCTGAGAGGTTTCTATGTCTTTAACATAAAACCCTTGAAAATTATACTCTATAACAGTTTCTTCATGCGTAGAGGAAATAATTGTAAATAATGGCTTGGATTCGTCATTATTTAACGAAATGTAAGATTGGGCTTTTAAAGTAGTAAAAGACACAATCAGTAAAATAGAAAAAAGAAACTTTTTCATGTTTGTTTTTATTTAATTACAGCAAAAGATTTCGAATAATTCAGATTTTGTGAAACTAAATTCACTGTGTAAATACCCGATTCCCATCCCGACAAATTTACAGGCAAATATATTTGGCCATAAGCATCCTTATACTTTTCGCAATAAACCATTCTGCCATCCGACGAAAACACAGTAATTTGTACCTCGCAATTTTTATCAAGCAAAGCTGAAACAGTTACATAATCGCCTATGGCAGGGTTTGGGAATATTGTAATATCGTTTTTGGAAAGCGGCAATTCTATATCAGAAGAAATAATACTGATTGGAGGGAAAACTATATTATCCAAAAATGCCGCATCCAGCCCATTTGCAAAAGAATAATCCTTAATATATGACCACATTAAAGTTCTCTGTCCGGCAGTAATCCAAAATCTCTCAACTGACCAATCAACTTCTCCACTCCACGACCCCGCTTCAACTCCATCAATAAAAAACTTTAAAAAGTCCCAGTTCTTTTCGCTTGATACTTTCTTGTAAAATGAAAGTGAATCATCAGATAGTACATCAATTGTTATAGACAAATCAGATTGCTGGCTGTTGCCAATAATAGCTGAACGGGCAGAATAATTACCTTCGTAATATGAACCCGAGGTAATAATCCACGGATACTGCCCTGTTAATTGCCACGGATATTCTGTAAACGAATTGCTTTCCCAATCTTCAATAATTTCCCCTATGTTTTTAGTGAACGTTTTACTTATTGCATAGCCTCCTATGGCATTAACATTTAGTGTTACGCTGGCGACAGTGCCGATTGGTACATTATTGGCCACCGCAACAGTATATTTACCTGTTTCGGGAACGCCGACATATAAAGAATCATGTTGCCAACTGGCAGACACAATATTAAGTTCAGGACTGGTTGTAGTTAATAATGCTGTGGCATCCCATATATCAGAATGCCCGTCATTTATAACCTTAATTCGCATTTCTACAGTTTCGCCTGCATCTAATTTATTATTGCCATTTCCGCCAATAGCATCATTAATAATTAAACTAACTATTTTTAGATTTGGTGCATTTATTTTTAAATTAAAATTCATTGTCCATAAATTAGCACTACTATCTCTAATTGAAATTACAAAAGGCACCAAATGTTGGTCCGGAACTAATGTGTCAATTTTTATAGTAAATGCATTATTTATTGTTTTTGAGCTATTGGAATGAATTAATCCCCACACACTAACGCCGTTTAAAATCTCGACATACTGATCAGATGAAGATAAAACGGCATATACTGTAGAGTCATTTTGTAATCCGTAATTTTTTAAAGTAACATTCAATCCAATTGTTTCAATAATATCAGCTTGTTGATTATTATTACCCGTTACATCATTTATAGTTTTATTTTCCATCAACACATAAGGTCCGGCCGGTGTCTCAACAATAAAAGTAGATATGTAAGGTTTTCTAAACTGCTTTGTGCCAACTATACTTGCAGTGCCGGGATTTGTAAACGGAATAATGTTAATTACCAAATTACCACTTGCATCCGCCATTCCTGCGCCATGCCATACCCCATTTTGCGACACTCCTACGTAAGCATAAGGTTCTGTAGTAATAGCTATGGTGTTTTGTCCAAGAGGAACCAGAGCCGGATGATTAACAGTAAGCTCAGAAGGCTTACCAAAATAAATCATAAGTGAAGGGTCCCCCATTAGATGATAAATTTCACTGTAATAATTAAACATTGATGGAGAGCCTTCAAGAACGGCAAGATTACCGGCCAAAACCATTTGTCCTTGTGATGCAAACCACTCACTAAATGGCTCGCCATGCGTATGAAACGTGCGGTCGTATGACCCAAGGTGATTTGCGTCATAAACAGGATTAGCATTAATTGTTGACCTTACTCCTACACCCCAATAAAAATCTTCATTCCAATATGTACTGTTTGAACCTCCTATATATCCTATAGCGCCTTTCATATTGGCACGTAAAAGTGCTTCACCAAAACACTCTGTTTGGTCAAATGTATTAGTTGAACAAGCATTACCAACCATTAACGGATACTTATGAGCATTGTTCATGGCAGATATATCGGATTTATCAAACGAGGGGTTACCCCACCCATTACTATAACCATGGGCAGTATAATTTGCGAAAGATACGCCTCTGCCGATTTCTGCTCTAATTTGCGAAGATTCATTACCACTGGCAGGATATAAATGAGTATATGAATATATTCCGTTGGTACTGTTAAAATAGGTTGATGCCCCGTAATTAACCTGCCCGTTAGCATGGGTTGGTGCCCAAGAGGCGTCAACTCCGGCTATCATAACAACGGTATCCAGCCATGTGTCTGTAGGAAACAAATACTGTTCATACTCCAGGGTTTTATCTATCTGAGGCTGCAATTCACTAACATTTGTTGCACTAAATCTGCCAAAATATGCATCCGCCAGCATATCTCCAGTGTATTCGGCATAATAAAGATCGGTGGCGTGAGAACTTGCCGTACCATTAAATGTAGGCACCTGAGCTACATCGCCAACCAATAATACAAAAGTAGGCGCAGGATCCGAAGCCGTTGCATTATCATATAAATTTTGAAGATAACTTTTAATACTTGTACTTGTATTGCCAACAGCCGGGTCTGAAGTATAAGCTTCTTCAATCAGAAATCCTTTTTTAATTTTCCATGCAATAAAAGGCTGAAGCGCATCATGAAACATAGGATCTGACACTATAGCCATTTTAATGGGATAACGAGATATGGTATCTTTTGTGTTGCAGAAAGCATTGTGATTGATTAAGTTCGAAGCAGCACCACCAAAACAAACATCGTTATATTTACTGAATAATTGACCGGTTTTATTCAAATCAGCACCGGGAAACGAAATATTCAATATTATTTCATCGTAAATTCTTATAGTTTTTGAAACAGGATTATAATCTAACGGATAAATATCTATTGAAGCTATCCTCATATTGCGGATATGCCCGTGAATTTGGGCATTTGCTCTTGACACTGTAAGGAAATCATTTGTTTTATAAACCGACTTGTCATAATAAAATGGAATTTCCCCTTCATATCCCTTGGAAACACTAGGTTGATACGGAAATAAAGGATACTTGTTTTTGGAAAAATCAGAAAGCTTATAATCCGTATAGTGACTATCAACAATATCAATGGAAATTTGTGCATTTTCCGGTACCTGAATAAGCCTGCTGATAACAGGTAAAGCCGGGGCTCCGTTTTCGCTTCTGTAAACAAACCCTTCTGAAACAATCTTGTTAAAAAAGCCTACCGACGTTTTTACCAGTTCTGTTTCAATAATTGGAGTATTTATTTGTAATTTAAGTTCTGTTAAACCTGAATTTAAAATTTTAACAGAAGTTTTTTCATTATTATCAGTCTGACCAATAACTGAGTAAAACATAATGAAAAACGTGAATAATACACAAAAGAGCCGCATATAATTTATTATAAAGTTAAAGACAAAAATAAGTTATTTATGTTGCATTATGTATATAAAAAGTTAAAATTGTTGAAAAGTTTTTATTGACAAAATTAGTCCAACTATTATATTTGTAGTTTTAAGTTGAAATAAACTTATTGAAACACTATGAGATTATTGTTTTTAGTAGTTCTTTTTCTCGTAAATTTTTTGGCTAGTGCCGGAGATATAAGTAATATGCTTGACCGTTTATTTATAAACGGCAATTATTTCGGAGAGAATCTTGTTGTTATTAATCCTTTGCAGAACAACCGTTTTGCTGTGGAATCTGTTGAAGTTAACGGCAATAAAACTTCGGATGAAATAAATTCAAGTGTTTTTGAAATTGATTTATCAGTGCTTGGATTGAACCAAGGCGATTCAGTAAATATTGTTATTAATTACTTCAGCAGCATTGAAAAACCAATAATTTATAACCCTGAGGTGCTGGAATCCAACAACAGCTTTTCATTTGAAACAATTTACATTGATAAAAAAACCAATAAACTTGTTTGGACAACTAATGGCTTACCAAACAAAGCCACTTTTGAAATTGAACAATATCGCTGGGAAAAATGGGTGCGAATAAACTCTTTATGCATAAAAGACAGTATTTCACTGAATACTTATAGCTGTGCAACAACACCTTATTCAGGCAAGAACATGTTTCGTGTAAAATTTATCGACAGTAAAGGGAATATTGTTTACAGCAACAGCGTTAAAATGCAAAGCAAAACTCCCGAGATAATGCTTGCAAAATCAAAAGTTGACAATCAAATGTTGTTTACAGGTGAAACAATGTATCAAATTTATAACGAAGAAGGCTCTATTCTTTTAAGCGGTGTAGGTTCTCAAATAGATATGACATCATTACCATCGGGAAAGTATTGGGTTAATTATGACAACAAAACCGAGCTTGTTAAAAAAAAATAAGCCGTTGCGATAATTTGGATAAGTGCATAAACAATAATTCTTCGGGCATAACAAGTATAATCCCGGATTCAGTATTTCAAAAACAAATTCAGGAACGGATTAATAATCCTGCCGCCATAGATCAGGGTTATACAAATTTATGCGGCATGGCTGTATGTGCAATGACCTTGGTCAAGTATGATCCTGCAGGATATACAAACATTTTAACCGAATTAAATAACAACCAAAAAACTTTTTATAAAAATTACAAACTAAATGCTAAAAAACGAGTTGCCCGATTTGATAAAAATTTTTTCAAAACCGGACAATTGCCGGAGGTTGATTGGCTTTTACTGGCCAATATGCGCAATAAATCAAACTTGATTCTGCCTTATGGCGGACGTATGCTTAAATGCTATGAAAAGCTTTCAGGAAGTAATTTTCCCCGCGATGTCAGACGCATATTAAAAAAGATGGGATTCGAAAAAACCGGCGACAACATGAATGGGTTTTATCCAATTCGCAAACCGGCAACTCAAACGCTTCAGGATTTGGAAACTGCATTTAAAAATGGACATACGCCTATTATTCTTATTAATACAAGAATGTATAAAAGCGGGAAATTTTCAATAAAGTCCAATCATTTTGCAATTTATAACGGCAATTTGACTTTTGACTCAACCAACAATAAAGTTTCTTTTAATATATGGACTTTCGGATACAAGTCCGGAAAAAATATCTCATGCTCTTTAAAAGCATTCCGAAATAATTATTTCGGAAGTATTGTTGTGAAAAAGCCTGATTAACATAATTTTGAACCCGCAATAAAATAATTTTCAACTTCCTTTACGTATTATTACTAAGCATTGCCGGACTTAAAATAAATCGCAAAACCGGGCTCCAGTGCATTCCAAAGCCCTTGTATCCTTCAAGATTAATCGTAGAATAATTTATCATACCCAATAACTCAATCCATACATCTTTTGACATAATATACCGTGTGCCGACTGTAGAATAAAGGCCATAGCCTATTCCGCCCTGTTTTATTGGATATTCCGACAAGGGCATATTTGGTACGTAAGGCACACCGCCATAAACATCGCGAATATTGTAAGTGAGATCAAAAATATGGATTTGGGAACTCTTGACATTAACACTGTTTAAATTTAAACCAATTTCGAAAAATGGCTTTATCGGTGTTTTGTTTTTAGATGCAAATGAAAACATCATTGAAAAATCGATGTTCGACCTGGATTCAATTCCTGTAATCGGGCAGGCAATAAATGATTGAACAGAACCGGGTATAGCAGGCCATACCTCAATATTGAAAATATCATTTAAATGCAGTTTGGCAAAATTAAACTGAAAATTCAAAGAGAAGTCTGCCGAATAATTATATCTGGCAACAAAGCCGAACATCATTGCTCCGTTATATTTCATTTTTACCGGATATTCGGCTATCCAAAACGAATCGCGCGATATTTTATTTCTGATTTCGTTTTTAATGTCTTGATACCAATATGGATTTCCGAAAACATAATTTATGTTGTTTTCGTTTTGTGGACGCCCGTCATAGTATCCTGCATGCAAAGATGAAGCCTTGTAATAGCCTGTATTTATTCCCAAATTCCAGCCTTTTGTAAAAACGGTATCGGGTTCATACTGAGCAAACAAATGCACAACGGATAAAACAACAACATAAAAAACTCCAAATAATCTCACAATTTTTGCCATACGCGTTTACAATTAATACTTGTTTTCTTAATATAAATCACGCCAGTCGGTTTTCTTTTCAAATTTTAAATCCTGCAATATGCTGGATTTTACCCTTATGGTCATATTGTAGCTTTTTCTTGGCCCTGCAGGAATCCAGTTAAATATAATTTCCCAGCAATGCAAATCGCGGTGAATATTAACCGATGTATAACTAAAATCGTGATTAACAAAGTCGTATCCCGACATCATGCCAAGTTTCCAGTTTGGGGTAAATTCAATATCGCCGCTAAACGATAAAGTCTGAATTACTTTTCCCTGAGTATTTATGATATTTAAAAAGTCCTGAGAATACTGCAAGGTGTAGGATAGTTGCAACGACCATTTAGGCACAAATCCCGAAACAGAAGATGTATCCGGTTTATATCCTTTTTTTCGGAAAGTACCATTGTCAAGCTGATAATTCAAGCTGGCACCCCATACTCCGTTTTCCTGCTTAAACAACCTGTGATTAACATCCCACTCATAAGTATTAATTATGCGGCCGGATGAATCTCTTACATAAGGATTAAAAACGGCGGCATATCTAACATCCAGTCCCTTGAATATTCTGGTTCTACCCGAAAGATTAATCATTGACCATCGCAAACTATCGGCAGCTGCATTATAGTTTGCATTAATAGAAAGATTGTCAATTAATGCAATTTTCTTAAACCCGCTTATGGTATCCTTTTTTGACCTGACTTTCATTTCCAGATTGTTGCCAAATGCAAAAGATATCATGGATTGCTTTCCTGCAGAAGGTCCACCAAAAATCCCTTGTTCATAGATAGAATAACGTGTAGGTGTTAAATCACCCGGCTTGAAAAAATACTTATAATAGCCCCACATCTGTTCGGCATAATTTGGGCGAAAAGAAAAAGAAACCGACGGGGTTAAAACATGCCTGAATGCCGAAACAGGACCTTTTTTAAATAAAACAAAAGTATATAGCTTGGTTGTTAATGCTGTTGACAAAGTGAAATCGTGAGCTGCGCTAAATCCCTGAATTGTGTCAATTACCACTGCAGAATCGGCAGAACTCCAATGCTTGTTTATGGTGCTGAAATACCATCGTTCATTAAAAACAAACGAAGTATTGGCAGTTACAACTTTCAATAATTTCAAAGGCATTGATATTGGAATGGTATGCTTTATTCCATTATTAAAATTATTCCATTTGAAATCATCAATAAAAGTAGTGTCAATTGTATGCAAACTATTCCGTGAATTCATCGCATACGAAACAGTAATATTATCAATGGCCTTAAATGTCTTTCTTATTTTGCCTTTTTGTCTGAAGGGATAAATTCTGTTTGAAGAAAGTGAAATTTCGGGCAGAGTAATATCGAATGAATGTGTTTGTCTGTTCTGACTTTGATTAAGATTTGCCGTAAAGTTGAACAAATTGGCAAAAGTCGTACTGTAAGAGATACTTGAAGAATAATTGGAAGACAGATAATCGTGGGCACTTGTTGGATTGTATCTGTTGTAATTTGACGTTCCCGCCTGAACATTTGCAGAAAACCTGCTGTTTGGACGTGCCTTGGGGTCTTGACTGTGATTCCATTTAACAAAAAAATCGCTGTTTCTGCTATAATTGGGAGTATTTCGCTCGCCAAAGATGTTTCTTGCAAAATTAAAGCTGAAATTACCTTCGTATTTATATTTCTTTTTATAATTCGATTGCGCCTTTAGAGCCCAGCTGCCACGTGAATATATGTCTCCCCGCAAAGCTAAATCGATATAATCGCTGATGCCAAAATAATAACCGCCATTTTCTAAAAAGAATCCCCTGTTGGCACTTTCGCCATAAGATGGAATTAACAAACCCGAAGCCCTTCCCTTTTTATTAGGGAAAAATCCAAAAGGCAATGCTAATGGAGTTGGTATATGCTCAATTTCAAGCCATACCGGGCCCGTAACAATTTTATCGTTAGGAATAACCTTGGCTTTGTTGAAGCAAATTTGAAAATGAGGGTCTTTCAAATCGCAGGTTGTAAATGATCCGTTCCTGACCAAAATAGTATTGTCGGCAAGTTTTTTCACACGTTCTCCATGCAAAAATCCTCCGCCCTGCTCCGAAAAAATATGTTGTATTATTCCTTTTTTGGTGTCATAATTATAAAAAATCGTATCCGATTCAAATTCCTGGTCTCCGTCCTTAAATTTGGGAATACCCCTGGCAACACCATTTGAATCAGTTAAGGCATAAGCCATAATCATATATCTGGAAAAATCAATTCTTATATATCCGGCCTCAAGATGAATATTTCCATAATCAACCATGGCTTCGCCATACATTTCAACAATCTGTTGCTTTACATTAAAACGAATAGAATCCCTGGCCTTATAATCTATTGGTTCTTTCAGCGCACTTTTCTCTTCCTGCACACTAACCTTAATACTGTCCGATGATGAATAAACTGTATCAACAACTTGCCCATTTGTCTTATAAACAAATAAAAATGAAATAAAAATTATATAAAATAATGACTTTTTCAAAAGTTTGGTACAATTGCTGATATAGAAAAAACCTCTTACATTTGTAACAAGTTTTGGAATACAAAAATAATTATAATCACTGATGAAATACATTATTTTAATTATATTCATATTCATCTGTTTAACTCCAGGCACCATTTCGGCGCAAAACTTAAATTCGGATAAATTTATTGTTGTTCTGGATGCCGGCCATGGCGGTAAAGACCCCGGAGCTCTTGGCAAACGAAGCAAAGAAAAAGATATTGTTCTTGATGTTGTATTACGTGTTGGAAATTATTTAAAAAACCACAATAACATAAAAGTTGTTTATACCCGAAACACTGATGTGTTTGTAGAACTTGACCGCAGGGCAAAAATTGCCAATGAAGCAAAGGCTAATCTTTTTATTTCGGTTCACTGCAACGCTAACGAAAAAACTGCCCCTAATGGCACTGAGGTTTATGTAATGGGTTTGAATAAATCAGAAGCCAATCTGGCGGTTGCAATGAAAGAAAACTCGGCTGCCTTACTCGAAGAGAATCACGAAGACCGCTACGATGGAATAAATCCTAACTCATCTGAAGCCTACATTGCTTTTAGCTTTTTTCAAAACATTTATATTGAACGCAGCCTGAAAGTTGCACAATTATTAATGAAAAACTTCAATAATCGTTTAAAGCTATACGACAGAGGCACCAAACAAGCGCCCTTTTTTGTGCTTTACAGAACGGCAATGCCTTCGGTGCTTATAGAAGCCGGCTTTATTTCAAACTACAACGATGAAACAGTATTGATGTCAGATGAAGGAAAAGAAATAATTGCATATTCAATATATTCATCAATTATAGCATATTCCAACGAAACCAACAATCTGGGGAATACGCCTGTTGAAATGAAAGAAACAGAAGCATCAGCCGATAAATCAACCTCTCAGATTCAAACTTCAAATTCAATTGTATTCAAAATACAGTTTGCTTCGTTCAAAGAAATTATTCCACTAAATGATTCACGTTTTAAAAACTTAAAATCGGTTTCATATCAAAAATCCGGCACTTATTATAAATATTATTGTGGAGACACATCATCGTATATTGAAGCCTTAAATACTCTTTCCGAGGTTAAGAAAAACGGTTATCCCGATGCATTCTTGGTAGCCTTCAACAATGGGGTTTCAATCAGCATTCAAGAAGCCAAAAATTTAAGTGAGCAGTAATTTTTATTGCCTGATAAAAAAAATACATTAGATTTGTAAAAAAAACTAAGGTGTTTAAGAAAAAGGAAGTTAGAATTGCTTTGTTTTTTATTTTCGGGATGGTACTTGTTTATTGGGGTATCAACTTTCTAAAAGGCAAGGATGTTTTTTCCAAACAAACAGTTTTGTATGCTGAATATGACAATGTAACAGGATTACAAGAAGCCAATCCTGTTGTTTTAAACGGTTTTAAAATCGGACAAGTTACCGATATTAGCTTTAAGCCGGGCGGAAAAGGAAGGTTATTAGTAAAAATGATTATTAGCGAAGAAGTGGATATTCCATCAAATTCCGTAGCAAAAATTGTTAGCAGTGACTTATTGGGAAGTAAGGCAATGCAAATTATTCTGGGCAATTCTTCCGAAATGGTAAAAAGTGGAGATTATCTTAAAGGAGAAACCGAAACCGATTTAAAAGAAGAAGTGAGTATGCAAATTTTGCCATTGAAAAACAAGGCAGAAGATCTTTTATCGTCTTTTGATAGTGTTTTGGTTATACTGCAATTGATATTCAATGATGATACGCGCGAAAATCTGAGTCGCTCTTTCGAAAGCATAAAAAACACAATAGCCAGTTTAGAACGTGCTTCATATAATATTGACACTCTTGTTACTTCGCAACGATATAAACTTAGCGCTATAATCTCTCATGTTGAATCAATCACTGCCAACCTTAATGACAACAATGATAAAATACGTAAAATCTTTAGCAATTTAGAGGCGGTTTCGGACAGTATGGTTAAATCAAATTTCAAAACAACCATAAACAACGCAAATACATCTTTGGCACAATTCAATGATATAATGACAAAGGTCAACCAAGGGCAGGGCTCATTGGGAATGTTAATTAACAACGATACTTTATACTACAATCTTGAGAAATCTTCAAAAGATCTGGACAAGCTGGTTGAAGATATGCGCCTGAATCCGCAAAGATATCTGCACTTCAGCATTTTTGGCCGAAACAGCAAAAAAAATGCTTATACTCCTCGTGGGAATTAGCTATAATAAAAAATCTTGACCAAAGATTAAACTTATATTTCCAGTTTGGAAATAATTAGTTGCAATCTTCTTTGTATAAATCCATATATTCAAATATAATTCTTATTGCCTCCGCATTCATGTCTATTGTTAAATCTTTATTGATTCTAACATCATTGGTTGCCTGCCATACACTGCACCAACTATGGTCAAACAAAACCTGCGCTTTTATTAAACCACGAATTATATTAAAAGTATAAGATTTTGGATTCATATTTAATGCCTCATCAGCAATTTTAAGGGCATCTTTACAATCGAAATAATTATCCAAAGCCTTTAGGTATGCCAGACACAAAAGATTATGAGCCTTTTGTTTACCTTTTCCCATCTTATTACCCAAAAATTCTTTGTATTTGTCATAATTATCATGTCCGTCAAAACTCCATCCGATAGCATTTATTACTGCCACTTTTAATGCAATGCTGTTCTTTTTTGAGTTTAAAAACTTCATTAAATCAACCGTTATAGTTCCATTACTATTCAATGCTTGTTTCACTATTGGAGATCCTTCATAAGCCTTATAAAAATCAGTTGACGTCAATGGCGAATCAGCATAAGCAAATACAAACGATGCAAAAACGAAAATAAATACATTTATTAGTTTCATAACTTTAGTTTTTAACAAATTTAATCAAAAAATTAAAAAATCAAACTGCCAACCTGCACAACAAGAAATGCTACCAGCCATGCAACGGCAGTTGTATAAAAAACGGTAAACATTGCCCATTTCCATCCCCCCGTTTCTTTTCTGATTGCAGCTACCACAGCCACACATGGGAAATACAAAAGTACAAACATCAGGAATGCAAAACCAGTAACAGGATTTAATATAGGTCCATCTCCTTCGTCGGCAGTTAAGTACTCGCCAAGTGACTTATCGGATTCTTGTTTTATGGAAGATATCCGCCCGTCGCTAACAGGATGTTTATTTACAAACAATACCGACATTGTTGAAACAACAACTTCTTTTGCAGCCACCCCTGCAATTAAACTAACCGAAAGCCTCCAGTCAAATCCAAGCGGTTTCATAACAGGTTGAATGAATTTTCCAAATTGTCCTATATAACTATTTTCCTGTCTTTCGCTTTCAATTTGCTGCAGAATTAAACTGTGTTTTTCGGCTAATTCCATGCTGTCTGCTAAATATTTATCAGACTTATTTGAACTTAAACTGCTTATTTCATTTTCTATAGATAATTTTTTTTCATTCAAATCATCAGAAACAACATGATTTAGAGGAAAATAACCTAAAGCCCATATAATGACAGAAGCAATAAGGATTATGCCTCCCATTTTTTTCAGATACTGGGAAGCTCTAAACCACATGTGACGGAAAACAGCGTGATGAGTTGGCATTCTGTATGGCGGTAATTCCATAACAAATGGCGCCTCGGTTTTTCTGAAAATGGTTTTCTTAAATAATAATGAAAATAAAACTGCAAACAATACCCCAATACTATAGACCAGAAACAGAACCCATACGGCATTTTTAGGAAATAATGCACCGATAACGAGAATATATACCGGTAATCGGGCACTACACGACATAAAAGGATTAATAAGTATTGTTAGCAGCCTGTCCGATTTATTTTCAAGCGTTCTTGTAGCCATAATGGCAGGTACATTGCAACCAAAACCCATAATCATAGGAATAAACGATTTGCCATGTAAACCTATTCTATGCATAACCTTATCCATTAAAAAGGCAATACGGGCCATATAACCAGTATCCTCCATTATGGCAATAAAGAAAAACAGAATTAAAATATTTGGCAAAAAAACCAAAACGCCACCAACTCCGCCAATTATACCGGAAACCAATAAATCCTTAAACCAGCCATCATTCAATAATGAACCTAATAAATCTCCTATCCAGTCAACACCCAGCTCCATCCAGTGCATTGGAAATGAACCAACAAAAAATGTTGTGAAAAACATTAGCCAGATGAAAAACAAAAAAATCGGGAACCCGAAAAATCTATGAGTTAATACTCTGTCAATTCGTTGTGTAACAGAAGAAAAAATATCTTTTTTTACACCTGGGCTATATGTTTCTTTTAATGCACCTGCTATAAAGCCATAACGCGCATCAGCTATTAACGATTCCGTATCGGCATGATAAATGGCAGCTATATTATCCGATTCCGCAACAGCATTTTGCAGTACTTGTTCAAAGCCTGGCCTGGATGCTGCTTGTATGGCTTCCTTGTCTTTTTCAAGTAGTTTTATTGCATAAAATCTTGCAGAAATAGCCTCTTTCAAAAAATTTGCAGCCGCCATTTGTTCAGATATTTTCTCAATGGCGTTTTCAATTTCCATTACAAAGCGTATCTCTGCCTTGCGCCTGATTTGGTCATTGCTTTCATACATCTTAACAACCATGTCAAGCAACTCCGTTACACCTCTGTTTTTATGTCCAACAGTGGGTTGAAAAGGTATTCCCAACATGTCTCCAAGATGCTTATGGTCAAAATAATCGCCCTTGGCCAGCATCTCGTCGTGCATGTTTAATGCAGCAATAATTGGTATATCAAGCTCCATCAACTGAGTTGTCAAAAACAAATTTCTCTCAAGATTTGAAGCGTCAATAACATTTATTATAAAATCAGGAGGCGACGAAATCAATTGTTTTCTAACAAACAATTCCTCAGGGCTATAGGCTGAAAGCGAATATGTTCCAGGTAAGTCTATTAAATTAATTTTATAACCTTTAAAATTAATTGTCCCCGTTTTGGCCTCAACAGTTACTCCGCTGTAATTGCCAACATGTTCGGTTAAACCGGTGGCAAAATTAAACAGGGTGGTTTTACCACAATTAGGATTACCAACTATGGCAATATCAATACTTTTTGAGCGCTGAATAGCTGTACGTTCCAGAACTTCGTAATAAAGATTTCCATTTAAATTACTGTGAACAGTTGCGTCACTTTCTTCAATTGCAAGTATTTCTTCGGTAACAACTTCAATCAGTTTGGATTCGCTGCGCCTTAAGCTTATTTCATAATCCAATAAACGATATTCAACAGGATCTTGTAATGGTGCTTTTCTAATGACTTCAACTTTTCTGCCCGGAGTAAAGCCCATTTCTATAACGCGCTTTCTAAAAGCACCGCTCCCCCTTACTTTAATCACAAATCCGGTTTGACCCGGGCTTAAATCATTAAGTGTCATTATTTAGAATGATTTTAAACAATTAGGCAAAAATAATGAAGATTTTTAAATGCTAATAAAATATTTTAAAGTTTATGATATAAAACAGCCACAGTAAGTTTTATTTACTGTGGCTGCGTAAAAATGAAATTTCTATTACTGGATTTCAACCAAAGTGAAATACGAGTCTTTTGAGCCGATAAAGCGCAAGCAATAAGTGCCGCTGATTAAATTACTAACATCCAGCATATCGCTTTGCGATGGGTTATCAATAATCTTTACAGTTTGACCGGTAAGAGAAATCAGTTCTATTCTGTTAATAGCAGGCAGAATTAACGGGTCAATTTCAATATTCATTATGTCATCAGCTGGATTTGGGAATACCGAGATTTTACCATTTTTCCACGCCTCTTCAATTCCAACTAAATGAGTAGTATAATAAAACTCGAATCCGTCAGATCTTAACATTTCGTCAGATTGAAAAACTATATGGGCAGCAGGTCCCCAAACTAAAATCTGAGGTGGCAAATCATATCCTGTAATTTCAGCAACTTTTTGCCCCGGATTTGCAGTGGTGCCATTATAGACATAAACAAAGTCAACATCCTGATCTAAAGCAACTTTTGTGAAGTTTATATAAATCAAACCTGCATCAGGTGGTTGAATTGTCCATGTACAATGAGAATTGTTACCATAGCGGTTTACGCCACTACCATCGGTAATAGTGTCAGACAAAGCCGTATGAATAGATGTAGCCTGGCAGTATTGGATATCTCCGGTCGGTGGTTCTACGCCAAAAATAGCAGCTTGATTCTGATTAAAACCATACATGTGAGATAAAGTGTAATAACCATCATAAGCTCCTCCCCATCCCCAATTTATACATAATTTATTGCTATTATCAATTCCATGACACACAAAAGCATGGCCTCCCTCGGTACTAGTGCCGCTGTAATAAATTGGTCTTTTACTTTTCAGATCATTAACTATTAATTCAAGCCAAATTTCTTCCGACATAACATCCTTTTCCGAATAAAATAAATAATCTGCATAAGAAAAGTTGTTTCGCATTGCTATAGCAGCATTTGATGATTGGGCACCTGAACCATCATATGCATATCCCATATTTACTGAAACGCCAAGATGAAATAATAATTTTGCAATTGGTTCATTATAGGTGTTGATAGAATTAGGCATTAAATTCCACTCATATGTAGCAGTGGCAAAATTTGCGTGAATATTGGAATAAGAACCGGTTCCATAAGTATTTGCACCAACGCCCGATGAAGGATAGCTATGATATTTCATGACCTGTCCCATGGCAGTGGCAACACAACCGGCATAGCAATGGCCACAAGGTCCGCTGGGATGAGTAGGAACACTATCATTGTAATAACAATCCTGATTCCACTTTGTTGACAATAAAGGAGCTACTCCAACCTTTAAATAAACAGGCAAATCACCTCTGTTATACAAAGTTGTCCACTCCTGCAGAATATCAGCATCAGGAGATGATTTTTCGGCAGCATCTTTTAAAATCTTTGCTTCAACGTCATTAAAATAATCCTGCACCGGTAATGGCATTTGTTCGTCTAATCCTGATTCAAACGAATAAGCAATTATAGGCGTTGCCGTTTTTTCGGCCGCAACAACAACAAAACATGTATTTTCAGCATTAGAAAAGAAATACATATTATCAAACACTTTTGTTTTAAAAGTAAAAGGAACTAATGACATGGGTTTAGACGTTTTAGCCGTCATAAACTTTTCAGCAAGCATTAATGCTTCGTCGCTGCTCACTCTTTGTGCGAAAACAGCAGTTGACAAAAGAAGAGTAATTATTAGAAAAAGATTCTTCATAATAGTTTTTTTTGCGAAAATAAGAATATTTTTTATTAAGAGAAAATTGATATGCCAATAGTTGCATATTAAATTTTTCAATGGCCAAAAAAAATAAGTTTTCGGCTTTTTGCTCTATTTTTGAAGTTGTTTGAATTAAAAATCAATATCAAGAACCGAAGGGCAATGATCGCTATGCACTGCATTTGGCCAAATTTCAGCTCCAAGTAAATATGGACGCAAAGATTCCGTGGCCATTATATAATCAATTCTCCATCCCTTGTTGTTGGCTCTGGCATTGGCGCGAAAACTCCACCATGTATAATTGTGCGGGTCTTTGTTGAAATGTCTGAAACTATCAATGTATTTGTGGTCTAAAAATTTTGTAAGCCATTCGCGTTCTTCGGGCAAAAATCCCGAACTGTTAGCATTGCCAACAGGGTCATGTATATCTATGTTTTCATGCGCTATATTGTAATCTCCACATAAAAGCATGTTTGGCCTCTCTTTTCGCAGATTCTGAACATAATCCAAAAATCTGTCAAGCCATATCATTTTAAATGCCTGTCTCTCGTCTCCTGACGTGCCCGACGGATGATAAACAGAAACTATGCTTAAATCGCCAAAATCTGCCCTCATAAACCTTCCCTCATAATCATATTCGGGAATATTCATGCCCATTACTACATTATCAGGCTCAATTCGCGTAATTATGCCAACCCCGCTATAGCCTTTTTTTTGTGCGCTGTAAAAATAAGTTTTATAACCAATGGATTCAAACTCCATAGTTGGAATCTGATCCGGTTGAGCTTTTGATTCCTGAATGCAAATTACATCAACATTACTTTGTGCAAGCCACTCTATAAATCCTTTGCTTATAGCTGCCCTAATGCCATTTAAATTGTAAGTTACAACTTTCATGTTTATTATCTTATTGGTAAAACCTTATCCAATTCGCTTTTGCTCAAAATCTTATATACCGGGTAAAGGCAATAATTTTGATCGCGGTAAATAGTTTTGTTATAAATCCAGTTCATCTGCAACCATTGATTAGAAGCAAAGTTCTTATCTTTTATTTTCATTTCCTCAAATTCCGTTTTTAATTTGGGATTTTCGGCAAACATAACTTCAGCCATAGGCTCAAGAACATAAATCTCCCCGTATTCCTTTTGCTCAAAAATTGCATTAAAAAATCCCCATTTTAAAAAGCTGTCTTCTGATGCTGCCTCCAGTAAATTGGCCAATACCTTCACCTTTGATTGCCTAACAAGAACCAGTGCAGAACCTTTATGAATATTAATAGTCGTGTCAAAATCTGTCATGCTGAAACCGGGACGAAATCTTCCTTCGTAGCCTGTCGGCGGGAATTGCACATCGTGAAATCTTGTTGCACTTACCTGAATTCTGCTGTTTTCAGCAACTTCTACAATTTCAACTCCGTGCAGTTTTAATCTTTCAATCACATCAGTCCATTCCACCGGAATCAAATATGCTAAGGGTAATTTCACTGTCCTGCTTACAACAATTTTATCAAAAAACGGTATTTTCCAAGTCTGCGGTTTTGTATTATCGTATTTATAATAAATTCCTCCGGTAATATTACTCTTTACTGTATCGAACTCCACTCCTAAAAAATCAATCATGCTACTGTCTTTCATGCTTGTTTCCAACGCAATCGGCAAAGGAGTATTTAAAAACTTGTCAGAAACCCGTTCCATGTCGGCATTTATAAGAATATTCCTATATTTTTCGTTGTTTTGAGCCAAAAAAGTAAATGTGTGCAAAATCATTCTTAAAGTGGATTCAACTCTAACTTTATATGGCTTTAGCATGTGGGTCTCAATAAGTAAGCAAGGACGATCAGATAAAATAGTATATCCGTGGGAAAGCATTGGCCTGGCGGAAAATGCCATAAGCCCGCTTCGTGGATTATGCCATTGTCTGAAAGAAACATATTGCATAATAGGATACCCATCTTTTTTCATGTTTTCCGTAATAAAAGGCAAATAATTGCCCGTACACCACGAAGCCAGACTTTCATTCATGGTTTGATAAGTGTCAAACCCATAAGTAATGGCATATTGATAGTCTGCCCCATCGGTAGTATGGCAATCAATTAGAAAATCAGGATTAAAAAAATTATATAACCTGAGCCACGCCTGCATCTCGGGTGCATCAGCTTTCATAAAATCACGATTCAAATTATAATTCTGAGCCGTGGTTCTCCATCCCATTTGTTCGGGTCCGTTTTGATTTATTCTGTTATATGGTCCAAAACGCTTAAGTCCGTCAACATTGAAACAAGGTATATAAACAATCCTAACCTTATTCAATAATTTAGTCATTTCAGGATTTGTCATTAACTCTCTCAGAAACAAAAATCCGGCTTCAACTCCTTCAGGCTCCCCGGGATGTATTCCCGCCTGTATCCATAAAGTCAATTTGTTTTTGTCTTCTATGCCATTATCTATCATCAAATACGGCAAATCATCGCCCTGAGCAGATTTTCCAAACGACTTAAATGAAACATAATCATACAACGAATCAACCAAATTACAATGTTGAATTATTTCATCATAAGTCATTGTAATATTATAGCCTTTTAATTCGTAAGGAATCTGGAATGTGTTTTTTTGGGCAAACAAATAAGTTGATAAAAAAATCAAGTAAAACAGCAAAAACTTTTTCATAAATACAGTTGTTTATACACCTTTCATGCTAAGATTAATTCTTTTTCGTGTCTTGTCAACATCTAATACACGAACTTTTACTTTTTGATTCAATTTTAAAACCTCGGCGGGGTCGGCAATATAGCGGTCGGCAATCTGGCTTATATGCACAAGCCCGTCCTGATGAACGCCAATATCGACAAATGCTCCGAACTTTGTAATATTTGTAACAATACCCGGCAACTCCATTCCCGGAATCAAATCATCAATACTATGGATATTTTGGTCGAATTCAAATAATTCAAATTTTTCGCGAGGGTCTCTGCCGGGCTTTTCCAATTCTTTAACAATATCATTGATAGTAGGTAATCCAAACTTCTCAGTAATATAATTTTGAGGTTTAATCTGAGACCGAAGCTCCTTTTTTTCAATCAGTTCTGACACTGTACACTTAAGGTCTTTTGCCATTTTTTCAACAATATCATAGCTTTCGGGATGCACGGCAGACGCATCAAGAGGATTAGTTGCGTCTTTTATGCGCAGAAAACCTGCAGCCTGTTCAAAAGCCTTATCGCCAAATCGCTTTACTTTCAATAATTCTTTTCTTGACTTAAAAGCACCGTTCTCTTTGCGATAATCAACAATGTTTTGCGCCATAACCGCACCAATGCCGGACACATAAGTCAATAACTGCTTACTTGCAGTATTGAGTTCAACCCCAACGCTGTTTACGGCACTCATGACGGTTTCGTCAAGTTTTTCTTTCAGCATGTTTTGATCTACATCATGCTGATATTGCCCTACACCAATACTTTTGGGGTCAATTTTAACCAATTCGGCCAATGGGTCCATTAACCTGCGCCCAATTGATACAGCACCACGCACGGTAACGTCATAATCGGGAAACTCTTCCCGCGCAACATCGCTTGCAGAATAAATTGAAGCGCCGGACTCATTTACTGCAATAGCAATAACGGGTCTGCTGAACCGTATTCGTTTTATAAAAGCTTCTGTTTCTCTTCCGGCAGTGCCATTACCAATGGCAATAGCTTCTATTTTGTAAGACTCAACCAGATAATCAATTTTATTCAAAGCTTCTTTTACTTTACTTTCAGGCGGATGAGGATAAATGGTTTCATTATGCAGTAAATTTCCTTGCTGATCCAATACTACAACTTTGCATCCGGTTCTAAATCCGGGGTCAATGGCCAGCACCCGTTTTTGTCCTAAAGGAGATGCAAGCAACAATTGGCGTACGTTATCAGCAAAAACGGCAATGGCTTCTTTATCGGCTTTTTCTTTGTAAAATTTTCTTATTTCTGTCTCTAGAGACGGCTGCAACAATCTGCTATAGCTGTCGTCAACAGTTTTTTGCACCTCAAGTGAGATATCATTTTTCGATTTAACAATATGCTTATCAATTAATGCCAGAGCTTTTTCCTCGTCTGGCTCAATTGTTACGCGCAAAAATCCTTCGTTTTCGCCGCGAAAAATTGCCAGTATTCTATGTGAAGGCGCTTTTGCCAGAACCTCCGATGCAGAAAAATAATTTTCGTATTTTGCTCCTTCTGCTTCTTTGCCTTTTACTACTTTTGATATTATAATGCCTTCTTTTATAAACAATGTGCGCAGGTCGGCTCTAACTTTTGCATCTTCGTTTATCCATTCGGCAATGATATCACGTGCGCCTGCAATAGCCTCTTCTTCATCCGCTACTCCCTTTTCAGTATCGATAAAATGCTTTGCAGCCTGATACAAGTCAAATGGTTTTTGCTCAAATATGCGTTTGGCCAGCGGTTCTAAGCCTTTGGCAATGGCAATGGTTGCCCGGGTTTTTCGCTTTGGTCTGTAAGGCAGGTACAAATCTTCCACTTCGGGCATGGTCATCGCGTTTTTAATCTTTGATTCAAGCTCGGGCGTAAGTTTGCCTTGTTCTTTTATGCTTTCTAAAACAGTAGCCTTGCGTTTTTCAAGTTCGGTAAGCTGATGCAATCTGGTTTTTATAGCCAGAATCTGAGTTTCATCAAGCATACCGGTCATTTCCTTTCTGTATCGCGCAATAAAAGGAACCGTTGCACCTTCTTCCAGTAACTTTATGGTGTTCGCAACCTGATTAGGTTTCAATCCTAATTCAATACAAATAATATCAACAAACGATTTCATGTTTCAAAAATAGCAAAATTACGTTTAACTAAATCCTTTATCAATTAATCACTACTTGTAAAATAATTTTCTGCATACGAATTGTGATAAAAAAACATAAAAAATCACTATTGTCCGATAAAAAACATTTCAATTTGCCGGAGATTGTGCATTTGCGCCAAATTCAAATGAAATGCGGCAATGCGCGCTTTGCTTCCGCCTTTTATCGACAGCGGTTGATTTTTTTGTTTACTTTAAAATTTTTAATTGGGAATTTATTCGGACAACAATGTATCTTTTGGCGATGAAAAAGAAAAGTAAGCCTCGCCGCTAGGCTGCTCAAAAAACTAAATTTACATTTAAAATTTTCAATTTACTCAAAACAATCTCATTCTTTGGACGTCGCATAGAATTTTGCGGATTAAAGAAAACGGACAGGCAGCGCAGGGAGCCGAAGGCGGCCAAATGACGGAAATCTGTTTGAGCTGAATAATTTAATCATTTATTCCCTGCAGCGAGTTATTTCCGTCTGTGGCTGGTGAGTGTACGTTTTCTCCGAAAAATTCTCAAGCGACTAGCTTTTCTTTTGTTACTTTTCTTTTGGCGATGAAAAAGAAAAGTAAAATATTAAATCCTTTTCCATAAATATATCAAAACAATCAAAAAACTTATCTTCGCAACAAAATCACAAAATTATCATGGGTGATAAATTAAAGAAAAAACGTCAAATACCAAGCACCTACGTTATTGTATTTGCAATAATTTCAATTTCGGCAGCTGCCACATGGATAGTGCCGGGCGGTGCTTTTGACAGGGAAAAAGTAATGGTAAACGGGGTTGAGCGCGACATTGTTGTACAAGGCTCGTATCATCCAACCCAAACCAATCCGCAAAGCTGGCAAATATTATCTTCAATTTATGATGGTTTTGTAAGCAAATCCGATATAATAATTTTTATTCTTGTTATTGGCGCTTCATTCTGGATAATAAATACTTCAAAGGCACTTGATATAGGAATAATTAAGTTTCTTAAACGGGCAGAACGTCTCGAAAAATATAAACTATTCAGAAAAATTGGCATCAGAAACATACTAATCACTCTTATCATGCTGATGTTTTCTACATTTGGAGCCGTATTTGGCATGAGTGAAGAAACCATTGCTTTCGTGATAATATTTGTTCCGCTTGCCATTAAAATGGGATACGACAGTATTGTTGGAGTTAGCATGTGCTTTGTAGGTGCTGCCCTGGGTTTTGCGGGTGCTTTGTTCAATCCGTTTACAATAGGTATTGCTCAGGGAATTGCTCAATTGCCTTTGTTTTCAGGGCTAGAATACAGGTTTTTTATGTGGTTAATAATCAACATTTCCGGAATAACCTATATAATTATTTATGCTAATAAGATTTATAAAAATCCTAAAAAATCTGTAGTTTACGAAACTGATGAATATTGGCGAAACAAAGCTGTGCAGGAAGAAAATCCGGTTGAAACCAAAGCAGGCACCTCTGCGTGGATTACTTTTATTATTATCACATTTTCACTTGTTGCTTTTTGGATGAAATATCCCTATGCTGATATTACCGTAGGTACTTTTTCAATCACAATTCCGGCAATACCGATACTTACCTTTTTATTTGCAATTCCGGCAATCTGGCTTTTGATACGCAAAAGCGTGCAATTATACATTTTGCACATAATGCTTTTTACCACTATTACTCTTGTTTTTGGAGTTCTTGGGTTTAATTGGTATATACGCGAAATTGCAACATTGTTTTTTGGCATGGGTTTAATGGGCGGAATAGCTGCAAATTACAGGCCCAATGAATTTACAAAGCATTTTCTCGACGGAGCAAAGGATATTTTTTCTGCTGCATTGATTGTTGGCTTAGCAGGCGGCATAGTAATAATTCTGCATGAAGGGGGCATAGTTGATACTTTGCTAAACTCTCTTTCATCACTTTTTTCGCATAATAAATATTCGGCTGTCAGCGGGATGTATGTGGTTCAAACGGCAATAAATTTAATAATGCCTTCAGGTTCTGCAAAAGCAGCTTTAACAATGCCACTTATGGCACCTTTTTCCGATTTGATTGGTATTTCAAGACAGGCATCTGTAGTGGCTTATCAGCTTGGCGACGGCTTTACCAATATGATAACTCCGGTTTCGGGTGTGCTTCTTGGAGTTTTGAGCATGGCAAAAATACCTTACGAACTTTGGTTTAAATGGGTATGGAAATTTATTTTAATGCTTTTTATTCTGGGATTTTTACTTATTATTCCCACAGTAACAATGACATTAAATGGCTTTTAACAAGAAATAATTGATGAACATAAAATAACTATCTTTGAAAAAAATTGTATTATGAAAAACATGCTGCTTTTGAGCAATTCTACAATGTCCGGTGCACCATATCTGGGATGGTGCAAAGATAAAATTGCATCTTATTACAAAAAATTCAATGTAAAAAAAGTTCTTTTTATTCCTTATGCCGGTGTTAATCTTGTAAATGAGAGCATATATGCATCATATGATGCATATATAAACAGAGTAGCCGGCGTATTTAATGAATATGGTATTGAGTTTTACTCCATACACAAAGAGGCAGATCCTGTAACCGCAGTTAAAAATGCCGAAGCAATTTGTGTTGGTGGAGGAAATACTTTTTATCTGGTTTATATGCTTCATGAAAATGATTTAATCGAAGCCATACGCGAAAAAGTATTAAACGGAACTCCGTATTGTGGCTGGAGCGCCGGATCCAATATTGCATGTCCTGCATTATTCACCACCAACGACATGCCTATTATAGAGCCGGCTAGTTTTAAATGCTTAAACCTGGTACCTTTTCAAGTTAATCCGCACTATTTGGATACCAATCCTGAAGGACACGGAGGCGAAACCAGACAACAGCGCATTGAAGAGTTTCTGGCAGTAAATCGCAATACCACTGTTGTGGGCCTTCGAGAAGGTTGCTATTTTGAGTTTGACAACAATAATATTTCATATAAAGGAAACCGCCCCCTGGTAGTTTTTAATTTCGGACAACAAATAAAGGAATTCGAATCCGACTCTGATATAGCTGCTCTTATATAATTTTGATATTTTTATTCACTATTATCCGATAAAAAATATTTCAACTTGCCGGAGACCGTGCATTTAGGCTAAATGCAAAATTAATGCGGCAATGCTTGTCTTGCTTCCGCCTTTTATCGTCGGCTGTTGATTTTTTTACTTTTTTATCAAGAAGAAAAGTACACCCCCTGCAAGGCTGCTCTAAAACAAAATTTACCTAACAATAAATTGAAATAAAAAAATCATTCTTTCGGGACGTCGTAATAGAATTTAGAGGACAAAAGAAAACGAACAGGCAGCGATGGGAGCCGAAGGCGGTCAATATGACGGAAATCTGTTTGAGCTGGATAATTTAATCATATAATCCCTGCAGCGAGTTATTTCCGTCTGTGGCTGGTGAGTGTACGTTTTCTCCGAAAAATTCTCAAGCGACTAGCTTTTCTTTTGTTACTTTTCTTTTGGCAATGAAAAAGAAAAGTAAACCCCGCCCGGCTCGAGGACAAAAAAACATTAAAAATTTTTATTCAGAATTTATTCGGACAACAATGATTATTTAATGTCAAATAGGTAGTTAATTAACACCCTACTCTTTTACGAATTTTGCAGCCTTATCACCTATGGTTATAAAATAAATACCTGAAGGCAAAATAGTTACATCAATTTTTTCGCCTTTAAATATTTCGCTTATAACAACTCTTCCGGTAACATCAGAAACCACTATTTTTTCTCCAAAGCTTTTATTACCCTCAATGGTAATAAAACTATTGGCAGGATTAGGCATTACCATGAAATCATTATTGGCAATCATACTAATTCCCGAAATATCGTTGGTTGTAACCTGTATAATGTTTGAATAATCTGAATATCCGTATTGATTAACAGACTTTAATCTGTAATAGTATAAATGTCCTGATTCCAGATTATCAATTGTAAAGCTTGTGTCATTTAGGGTAAAGAAATCAAAACCCAGTAAATGAGTTACAAAATTATCATCCGATATAAACAATATGTAATCATCGGCATTAGCTACACTTTGCCAATGCGCAGTAAAACTGTCTTCATCCACACCTGTGGCATTTTCTGCAACCGGAGCATCAAGGTTTGCATCTAATACAACCGAAATTACCGTGTCTGCAATTACATCAACCACAGAAGTAAAGCTTTTATAATTTGGATTACTTATCAATAATGTATTGTTTGTTGATTTAAGAATTTGGTTAAATTCAACAATACCAAAAACATTTGTCTGTAAAACATTTGAACCAAACATAACATTAGCATTTTCAACAGGAATTGTAAAGGCATTAGTAACTTCAACTTTCACCTGATGGTATTTTTTCAATTCAACGGTAATTGTTGTATCAGAAGTCAGGTCAACAAATCCCGAAAAAGACTGATGACCCGGGCAGGTGAAGGTATATGAATAATTAAATGCTTCGAGGCCGGCAACACTATATTCACCTACTGTAAAAGTACTTCCATTAAAATTCATGGTTGCATTTGTAAGTGTATCTCCCTCATCATTAATCACTTCAAAACTAATCCCGTAAGTTGGTATAACTGCTTTTCTTAAAATCATACCATCATCACCAACAATGAATCCTGTACCGTCCGTAGTAAAATGTATGGCAGTAAGATCTCTCATGGTACCACTATAAATCTTTGTCCATGTGTTTCCTGCATCAGTTGTTTTATATATTGAACCTAAATTTAATACCACATAACCTGTAGTATCATCAATGAAATAAAAATCTGCCTTATCGCACGCTTCAATAGTTTTTACCTTCACCCAATTTGTTCCTCTGTTTTCTGTTTTATATATTTCACCCCAATGATTAATATAAATACCCGTGTCAGCATTGAAGAAATAAATTGCATAGATTATTCTGGAAACAGTTAAAGTTGAAAAACTAATTCCTCCATCAAGTGTATATTTAATTTCATTGCTGCCTCCAAAGAAAGAAATATCGGAATTTACATTACAGGCAGAAAAACAGTTACTAACTACAACATTATTCCAAGTGTTTCCATTATCATTTGTTTTAATAATACGAGACCCATAGATAAATCCTTCATTCTGATCAGTCATTAATATTCCTTTTTGTGTTACACTAGGCCCTGACAAAGCATTCCATGTTTTACCGGTATCAGATGAATGAAACAAAGCATTGTTATCACCGGCAATAAATATGTCATCTGTCGAAAAATAACTAATCCCATTTAAGTCATAATTAGTATTCAGATTTTGTGTTTCCCATGTAATGCCCCCATTTATGGTCTTTTTAATGTTTCCGTTAGTACCAACAGCAAATCCGGTATCGTTTCCCACAAAAACAATATCTTTTAAATTTCCAACGAATGTCCCAACATGAAGAGTATCCCAGGTAGTCCCATTAGCAGAATGAAGTACTAGCCCTCCTCTGCCAACAGCTACAACATCACCATTGGGCATAAACTTAATGCTTGTAACACCTGCGCCTATTCCATTAAATACAATAGAAAAATTAGTTCCTCCATCATTGGTCTTATATATTGTATTTGATTTATCTCCATACCCATAACCCACTAATTCAGAATAAAAATTAATCTTAGTAATTGCAGAAGAAATATCATTTTTATAAGTCCAAGTAACCCCCGTATCCGAAGAGGCATATAACCTTGTACCAAATATACTATAAGCATAAGCGCCATCAACATAACAAAGGTCTTTAGGATATTGGCCCGTTATAGTATAAGTAATATTCCACGTTACGCCGGCATCTTCAGTTAAATAAATATTATAGCCGTTATGAATATAAGCTCCTTTCTTAGAACTGCCAAATCTGACCTTATAAACATCATAAACTGTTGACGGCTGATTGTATGTTATCCATGTTTGACCATAATCTGTAGTTTTAAGAATTTTAGCATTCATTGACAAAAACCCTGTACTATCATTAATGAAATACAAATCTTTTATTGAAGTATTTTCAGAATGTACTTCATTCCATGTATTTCCTCCATCGGTTGTATGAAGTATTTTTCCAAAGTATTGTCCTACACTCTTGTTTCCACCTCTAATATATCCATTAGTAGGACTTGTAAACTGAATCTGCAATAATGCATAATTAACTCCAATATTGTATGCCGTCCATGTTTGTCCGCCATCTGTTGTTTTTAAAAATGCTCCCCCGTTTCCAACAGCAAAGCCGGTGGTTTGCGAAATAAATTCAATATCGTATAGCTGAGAATTATACGCCGCGTTACCAATCTCTACCCAGCCCTCATCAACCGGTGGCTGAGAATAAAGGAATAATGCACTAAAAATTCCTGCAAAAAGTAGTAAAACCTTCTTCATAATTATATTTTTTACAAATTTAAAAATTAATTTCATCTACAAAAACAAGATAGGACAAGACAATGTTATATTTAAGTATAACATAAGCTATTCAGCCGAAAACTCTTTGATTTTATTCCTGTACAGCGTTAAAATATGAGCACGCGAAACAAACCCGACATATTTAGTTCCATCAAGTACAGGAAGATTATACCAGCCTGTCTTTCTGAATTTCTCCATTACCATTTCCAAATTATCATTTAAACAAACTGATTCTTTAGCTTTTTGCATTAATTCATATAAATATACACTATCGTATTTTGACTGGTCAAACATTAATTTTCTAACAGAATCAAGTGTAATTACTCCAATATAATTGAAGTATTCATCAACAACAGGATATAAATTTCTATTGGAAGTTGATATTACTTCAACAAGGTCGCGCAAAGTTTGGTTTGGTTTTACAGTTTTAAAATCGGTATCTACAACTTCATTTACTCTAAGAAGTGTTAAGGCAGATTTATCTCTGTTATGGGTAATTAATTCTCCGCTAAGAGCCAAGCCTCTGGTGTAAATAGAGTATGGCTCCCATAAACGGGTGGTAATATATGCAAGGCTTGATGTTACAATTAACGGAATAAACAAAGCATAACCTCCGGTTATTTCGGCAATAAGGAATATGGCGGTAAGCGGAGCAGAAACAACTCCGGCTATTAAGCCCGCCATGCCTACAAGAATAAAATTAGACTGGCTTAACGTTGTAAAACCCATCAGATTAACAACTTTTATAAAAGCTGCTCCCGTTATTCCACCCATAAACAAAGACGGAGCAAATGCACCGCCTATACCTCCCGCACCGGTAGTAAAAGACATGGCTGCAACCTTCAGTATTAGAATTAATCCCAAATATCCAACAAAAGCCCATGAATTTACATCAAAATAATAAAATGGAGAACTATTTGACAAATCATGAATATTACCGCTTAAAATCATTTTCATTGAGGAATATCCCTCGCCATATAATGGTGGAAACAGAAAAATGAGCAACCCTACGGCTCCGCCACCAATAAAAATGCGCCAATATTTTTTCTTGATTCGTTGAATTAAATTCTCAATCCAGCTATTGGTTCTTAAAAAATAAACCGAAACCAAACCACATACAATCCCCAATATCACATAAAAAACAATATTTTTGTATTCAAACGGTTCTTTAATGGAAAAATAAAATTCCACGCTTTTGCCAAGCATGAACGTAGAGACCAAGGCCCCGGTAACCGCACTGATTAATAAAGGAATAATGGAAGAAGCAGTTACTTCCAAAGCCAGAACTTCTATGGCGAAAATAACTCCTGCTATTGGAGCTTTAAAAATAGATGCTAATGCTCCCGCCGTTCCTGCTCCGATTAAAAGCATTCTGGTACGATGCGACTGGCCAAACCATTCACCAATATTTGAACCCATTGCTGCACCGGTAGCCAATATTGGAGCCTCCATACCAACCGAACCACCCAGACCGGATGTAATAGAGCAACTCACTAAGCTCGAATACATAAAATGCGGCTTCATTCTAGACTCGCCTATGGATAAAGCTTTTAATATTTTTGAAACGCCATGACTAATGTCGTCTTTTATTATGTAAACAGTAAATAATACAGTTACGGCAATACCAATAATGGGTAAAATCAAATAATAGATATTCTCAGTGTCAACATTGGATTGCTCCCGAACATAATCTTCTATGTAATGTACTGATGTTTTAAGCAAAACGGCAGCCAGCCCTGCTGTTAGCCCAACTACTATACTAAGCAGCAAAACAAATTGCTTGTGCTTAATCAGCCTTCTTAAAATCATTAATGGTTTTCGTGCTATATGATTTTCATCATTAAACATGAAATATTTTTTTCAAAGATATTTAATTAACTTTGAAATAAAATATAATAATGCTGGCTTTTGAAAAATTTACCCTGCCCAATGGGTTGAAAGTATTGGTTTATAATGACAATACCACACCCATGGCAGTTGTTAACATTTTATATGGTGTTGGCTCGCGAGACGAAAACGAATCCAAAACCGGGTTTGCTCATTTGTTTGAACATCTGATGTTTGGCGGGAGCATAAATATTCCAGAATATGATACCCCACTGGAAAAAGTTGGAGGCGAAAACAATGCTTTTACCAATAACGACATAACTAATTATTACATTACAATTCCTGCACAAAATATTGAAACCGCTTTTTGGCTCGAATCAGACAGAATGCTGAATTTGGCTTTTTCCGAAAAATCTTTGGAGGTGCAAAGAAAGGTTGTTGTTGAAGAATTTAAACAACGATATTTAAATCAGCCTTATGGCGATGCATGGCTTCATTTAAGACCATTGGCATATAAATCTCACCCATATAAATGGGCTACCATTGGCAAGGATATCAGTCACATAGAAAATGCAAATATTGAGGATGTGCGCAGTTTTTACAATAAGTGGTACAATCCCGCAAATGCAATAATGGTTGTGGCGGGGCCGTTCGAAACACAATACATTAAAGAACTATCCGAAAAGTGGTTTGGGAACATAAATAAACCTCATACGGCAACACACGAAATAATTCAGGAACCTAAACAAACCGAAAAACGGGAATTAATTCTCAAGCGTGACGTGCCATTTAAAGCATTATATCAGGCATACCACATGCCGGGTCGAAACGATGCCGACTACAGAGTATGTGATTTAATATCTGACTTATTATCGAATGGGCCCTCTTCAAGATTCTATCAGAATCTGGTTAAGAATAAAAATTATTTTTCAAGTTTAAATGGATTTATAACGGGTGATTACGACCCGGGACTTTTTATCGTACAGGGATATCTTTCGGATGGCTACACATTTAATGATGTTATTCCATCAATAAATAAGGAAATAGATGAAATAAAAAACGGCAATTTCAGTGATGCCGAACTTGAGAAAGTAAAAAACAAAATAGAATCCGGCTTTGAATTTTCAAAAACCAGTTGTCTTAATAATGCCATGAACCTTGCTCTGTATGAATGGATGGGCGACGCAACAGATATCAACACAGAAGTTGACAAATACAAGGCAATTACAAAAGACGATATTTGCCGTGTTGCCAATACATTATTCTGCGAGGAAAACCTTAGTCAGCTTCTTTATGAACCCGCTGAATAGCGCTATAGTATAGTTTCAATTATATAAATGACTCATGAATAAAAACATTATAAATCGTAAAATTCAACCTGCCTTCACGCAATTGCACTTCAACGGGTTTCCTGAATTCAAAAAAGAATTGTTGACAAAAGAAATCCCTTGTTATTGCTTTCATAATCCAAGCACTGAAGTCATCAAATTCAATATGGTTATAAAAGCCGGATCGTGGTCTCAGCAAAAACTACTTCAGGCTCAGTCTATGGCAAGATTGATGACAGAGGGTACAAAAACATACAATGCATATCAAATTGCGGAAATTGTTGATTTTAACGGAGCATATCTGGATATTACATCATCGTTTCATCAAACAATAATTAATATTGTAGCTCTAAAACATTCATTAAAAAATTTAATTCCACTGCTGAAATCAATTTTAACCGAATCCATATTCCCCGAAGAAGAACTGAAAATAATTCTTGCAAACAACAAACAAGATTTTATCGTTGGTTCGCAAAAAGTAATGACCCTTGCCCGAAGAATATTCCCGTCAATGATTTATGGCGAAAATCATCCTTATGGCTCTGTTTTAAAGGAATCGGATTTCGACAATATATCTGCTAACGACCTGGTACTATTCTATAATAATCTGCCTCTAAATTCATTGAATTGCTACCTCAGCGGAAATATAGACTCCAATACAATTTCTTTATTAAAAGATTTGCTGATGGATGTAACCGAAGCTGATAATAATGTCACTGAAAATCACTTTGAAATTATTGCTTCAACAGAAAAAGAAAAATTAATAGAAGTTGACAATGCAGTGCAATCTGCTATAATATTAGGAACTCAGGTTATTGGCAGAACGCATCGCGACTTCCCTTTGCTTTATTTAACAAACACAATACTGGGTGGCTATTTCGGAAGTCGTTTAATGAAAGCCATACGCGAAGAAAAAGGATATACTTACGGAATATCTTCGGGAATAACTTTCAGGAAAAACGCATCACATCTGTCAATTCAAACCGAAGTTAAATCGCAAACAACCAATTTGGCATTAGATGAAATTTTTAATGAGATTTTACGTTTATCTGTCGAAAAAGTGAGTTTGGAAGAATTAGATATTGCCCGAAACTATATCTTTGGCAGTCAGTTGAGAAACATGGATGGCGCATTTGCTTTGAGCGACAGATTAATGAGTGCACATTCCGAAAATATTGACCCATATAAGTATTATCGATACTTTTGGGACACCATAGCAAATGCAACACCAAGTGATGTTATAGAAATGACAAAAAAATATCTGGTTCCCGATAAAATGCGCGTTCTAATTGTTGGAAACAAAAATTAAAAAATGAGAATAAAAATAAGATTAATATTAATTTTTATTCTTTCCGGCCTTAAGTCATATTCTGCCTTAGACGCACCTTCGTTAAGATGTATTGATGTTAAACCTAATGGCGATGTTGAAATATTCTGGGTGGCACCTTCCGATCCAACCAGTGTTTTTGACTCATATCAGATTTTTTATTCCTCTACTGCAGGCGGAACATTTAATCTGGTTGCCACTATCCCTGTTTATAATCAAAACTCATGGATACATTTGGGAGCAAATGCACAAAATGTTCCGGGGTATTATTATATGAAAACTGTTTCCGATGCGCCTGCTTATCAATATTCAGTTTCGTCGGATACTCTACAAACAATGCTGTTAAATGCTTCCAATCCGTTAAACGGAACAGCTCCGCTTTCGTGGAATTCAATGCATAATCCTCCATTGGCCACATGGAGCAATTACAACATATTATATGAATACCCTGCGGGGAACTGGAATCAGGCCGGCACTGCATCAGCTGAATCTTTTACAGATACAATTGGTGTTTGCAACAATCATATTAATTACAAAATTACCCGAAACGACATATCCGGCTGTACTTCAGTTTCGTCGATAGATGGAGACATATACCAAAATATTATTCCGCCCCGAATTCCTATGCTTGACAGTGTTTCCTTAAATCCTATCACACAAAAAGCTGTTTTAGGTTGGCAATCATCTGGCTCAGGCGACACAAAAGGTTATATTATTTACCGTTTTACTGGGGTTTGGGCACCTATTGACACCGTTTGGGGCATAAATACAACAACTTACGAAAATCCTAATTCGGCAGCAGCAACCAATTCCGAATCTTATTGCATTGCAGCGTTAGATTCCTGCTCAAACACAAGCCCTCTAACAAATGGACATTCAAGTATTTTTTTAAACAGCATGGTAAATGCTTGTGAACGAAAAATCGAATTAAATTGGTCATCATATATCGGATTTCAAGGCATTGCAAAATATATCATTTACGTTTCAAAAAACAATGGTAATTGGACAATATTGGATTCAGTATTAAACTCAACTTTGTCTTATGATGTTTATAATCTAGATGACGACAGCAATTATTGTTTTTTTGTCAAGGCCATTTCCACAAACGGATATTCCTCATCTTCAAACCGCACATGCAAAACAGCTAATTTCCCCAATTTGCCTGCTTATGTATATATAAGATATGCTTCAGTAAATACGGATGGAAGTGTTGATATAAAATGGGTAAACGACAACAGTGTAAATGTTAACGGCTTTTCGCTGCAAAGTAGTTTATACGACTCCGGTCCATGGCAATCTATTGACTACAGACCTTTTACGGCAACTCACGAATACTTTTTCAATGATATCACTGCTAATGCAAATAAGCATTCAACATACTACAGAGTTGCAGTATTTGATTCATGTAATAACGAAGCCATGTATAGCAACGTGGTTAATACAATATTTTTAAGCGGAAAACCTTTGGGGGATTTAACAAATGAATTAATATGGAACGAATATGACGGCTGGGCTACGGGAGTAAATGAATATAGTTTATTCAGATCAATAGATAATGTACCGGACATCGCACCTATTATCACATTTACATCGGGTACTCAAACTTACATTGATGACGTTGCATCTTTTAATTTAAGTCATGGCTTATTTTCATACAGACTCATTGCAACAGAAGAAACAGGAAATCCTTTTGGGTATATAGACACTGTATTTTCAAATCAACTGGAAATACAACAAATTCCAAGACTTTTTATAGCCAATGCATTTTCGCCAACAGGATACAACAAAACATTTTGTCCTATTGGTGTTTATGTAGATCACACCTCTTATTCTTTTATAATATTCAATGAATTCGGTAAGGAGATGTTCAACACCACCGATTTTTATGAATGCTGGGATGGCACCATTAATGGCAAGCCTGCTCCGGTAGGTGTTTATCACTATATTTTGCAAATGACACTTCCACAAGACCAGCACTTTACCAAGCGCGGGCATATAACATTAATCAGATAAATATAATTGCATTAAAAAACCCGCTTTAAAGCGGGTTTTAATCTATAATATAAAATTTTTAATGTGAAGCGTCTTTCACTAAGTCTCTAATATCTTTAGCTTGCTTTTTAAGAGTAATTTGGACTTTCGAGAATTTATTTACCGGCCATCCATGCCACAGCACATAATTTCCATGATTATCTTTTGTATTATAAACAGCCGTTGTCATATTGTCAATTTCCCAATACATGGTTTCGTAATTTTCGGAAAAATCAACTTTCACATCCATAAACTTATGATAAACAACCACATCAAGATAATCGTTGCCAATACCAAGCATTTCCAGCAAGGTGGTTAGTGCAGCTTGTCCGGGTAGTCCTTCAAGCTTCATTTCAAGAGTAAACCTTGTTTGTACGCCACCACCAATAAAGAATTCTCCGCCGTTGAAATTTAGGCTTGCATAATTGAATACCTGATCTATGGAACTTGCTATGTTTACAAATTTGCTATCACCATAAACAATATACATTATTAGAGGTCCGGCAGTTGAAATAATTGTACCATCGCTACTCAAATGAAAAGCCGTAATAGGAAAATTAACACGATTGGTTATGTCTTTACCAGTTCCAACGTCATATGCTTTTGTAACCGCCCAAACACCTTCCATTTGTGTTTTTGTGGGAGGCTCTTCCTGCAATAAAAAATCACAAGAAGAAAAACTGATGATAAACGAAAACGCTATCAAGTAAATTAATTTGTTTTTCATAATTATTCTGTTTTGAAAAACAAATATAGCAAAAACAAGACCAAATACAAATACTTATGTTAATAAAAAATAAAATTGTAATTTTGATATTATCTTAATTACAAATGAAGGTTAACGTATTTATTCCATGTATTGTTGATCAGTTCAAACCAAACACTGCGCAAAGCCTTTTTAAAATATTGCGACATCTTGGAGTAGAATTTAATTATTCCGGACAACAAACTTGCTGTGGGTTGCCAGCATACAACGCCGGACACTGGGATGAAGCCAGGCAACTAGGCGAAAAATTCATCAAAGAATTTGGAACCGATAAATATATTGTTATGCCTTCTGCTGCCTGTGCCAATATGATACGCAATAATTACAATCGTTTTTTTTATAACACGTCGCTTCATCTTGAATACAAAAAACTACAAACAAAAGTATTTGAGATATCTGATTTTTTAATTAACGTTCTTGATATTTCGGCATGGAAAGGTAAATTTAAAGCCAAAATTATTCCACATATTGAAAGCAATGCCAAGATAAATTATCATTTAACAGATGAGCCATTACGTCTTTTAAAAATGATTGAAGGCATTACAATAGTTGAGCCTTTTCAAAAATATTCAGATTGCGGATTCGGAGGTGTTTTCTCTGTAATGTATCCCCAATTAAGTGCAGATATTGCCATGGAAGAATTAAAACACGCTGTTAATGCAGGAGCAGATTATATTGTAACCCTTGAAACATCCTGTGTATTACAACTCGAAAGCGTAGCTTCTAAAAATGGTATTGATATAAAAATAATCTCACTGATAGATTTACTTGCCGAATCTTTAAGATTTTCCGATGCTATTTTTAATGAAGAAAATCAAGTTGCATTAGGATAGGACTTCCCAATAACTTTTTAATAAAAACCGTTTTCTTAATACCTTTAGTTACAAGTAATGTAAAATAATTATTTTTGCATTTGCCTAAATAAAAAATTCTGTGAAAAAATTATTGGTCAAATCTTTACTTGCTGTTGCTATTGCCTCATTTGTGTCTTGTAGTACAGAATTGGACATAACCGGTAACAAAAAAGAAGTTATGGTAATTTATGGCATTCTCGATGCCAACACCAGCACTCAATATATAAAAATTAATCGCGCCTTTCTTGGCGAAGGCAATGCATTGGAATATGCTCAGATACCGGACAGCATTGTTTATCCATACATGCTTGATGTTACTCTTGATGTTTTAAACAGCTCGGGGCAACTAATCCGGCATTATGTTGCCGATACCGTTCATATCTGGAGAAATGGAGGCGTGTTCTATACCGGTTATCAGCCCTATTACCGTTTTAAATTAGATCTTTTTTCAACAACATATCTTGGGGATACTATTTGGCTTAATTCAAATTACACATATAAGTTGACTATTGTTGATCCCGTAACGGGAAATATTTATGAAAGCGAAGCACCGGGCATAAGTTCTTTTATGCTGGAAAAGCCCAATCCTGCTTTAACAACAATCAGCTTTACCACAGATGTAAGCCGGGCTATTGAATTTAACTCGGTACCAAACGGAAAGCTCTATGAGGTAAAGTTTAATTTTCATTATTATGAAGTATATGATAGTAATCCAAATGACACAATAGAAAAAATAAACAGCTGGACACTGGGCTACACTACATCAGCATCGACGCATGGTGGTGAAAAATTATATGTTTCTTACAATAACTGGGATTTTTATTATTTACTCGGCAAAAGGCTGGAAGTCAGAGATGATGTTACACGCTTTCCCGGATACGTTTATCTTACCTGTACCATTGGAGCTGAAGACTTAAATACATATATAGACGTAAATCAGCCTTCTAATTCTATAATTCAGGAGCGCCCGAGTTTTACAAACATTGCAAATGGCATTGGTTTGTTTTCCAGCACATATACTTTTACAAAGCCTTTAAGATTGCATGATAATTCTGTGGACCTTCTAAAAAACGGTCAATACACATCTGAATTAAATTTTGTGGACTACTGGCCCAACTTCCCTTTACACTAATGGCGTTTTGCAGCATGGATTCATGAACAAACAATGCAGGGACTTATGAAAGTTTTTCTGCGTTTTATTTACTGCATTATTTTTCAGCACACATTTTACTTTTAAATGAATTGAAAATCGCTTTTTATAAATACTACAGGGTGATATTAATTCGCTTTGAATATTGTTTCCTTTTTAGTTTGTAAAGGTAGCATTGAGATTAGTTGTCCGAAGTCAGAATGTTCCAAAAAACATATAATCTTGTCTATTGCTGATATTATAGCAAACTAAAACTGCAAAACAAAAACCCAAGGTTGTGTTATGACTTTATTTTCAATCGGGCAATAGTGGTTTTAATTAATCTTAAGGTATTTTTATTATTACCTGATTTTATAAATGATTATATATAATAGAAAAAGGCCGTTCGGTTATTGAACAGCCTTTTCTAAAGTATTTTGTTGGTTATTTTTTAACGATGCGCGAAGTATATAACTTGTTATTAATATACAACCTCATCATATACACACCATTGTTTAAATTTTCTATTGAGATGGTGTTAGACCCATTTATAAGATTATTACGGGAATAAACAACATCACCTAAAAGATTTAATATTTCTATACGTGCAGATGAGGCTGTTTCAATATTGACTTGGAAAATACCATTTGAAGGATTTGGATAAACACTCCATGTATCAACATTGTTCTCTTCTATGCCAACTCCCCAGTATGTTTTAAAATGGAATTCGTTATACAAATCTGTGGTGTCAGATTTAGTAACACAACGCACACGCCAGTAATAATCTGTTTGGGTTAAAAGTTTGGTTGGCGGAGTATAGGACACTCCGGTTACATTAACTTTTACGGGATTAGAAAAAGTAGCAGATGTATCGTATTCCAGTATATAATACCATGCCCCGCGAATAGGATCCCATGTAAATGATGTTCCGGGGTCAATAGTAGAAGCACCGTTTGCAGGGGTTTTCAAGACTACCTTTTTAATTGTTTTAAGTGTGCGAACACTTGTCCATTTTGAAGTGTCTCCCGGTATCAGCAAACGAACTCTGTAATAAAAGTCGCCAAAAGGAATCGTGTCAATTGCCCCACGAGCAATAGTATCATATTTGGCACCTACCTTTTTCAGCATAATAGCTGCGCTATCCCAGTAAAAAACTATAGGGTTAAGAAATGATGGTTCATTTGAAAAATTAATTTCATATTTTTTAGTCCCCATAATCCCATAAACACGTATTGTGTCAACCGGATGCACTCCGGAATCACCATTAAAAATTGAGGTTGGATAAAAATCTGTTGAATCTTTTGTGAAAAAGTTAAATGGAGTTGACCAATCCGAAGTGTCATTTATATGAATTCCCCTGACTCTAAAAAAGTACTCTTCGCCAAAATTATTTCCAAAAACCTGAAATTTATTATCATCCTGAATAATACCGGACTTATGCCAAGGGCTATTAAATGTTGGAACAGAATCAAACTCGCATTGATATTTTGTTACTCCGGACAAAAATTTCCAGGTAAGAATTGGATTTAATGATACGTTTTTTGAAGTTATATCAGGCCAAAGAAGTGATGGAGCAGATAGAGTTGTAAAACTTCTAACTGCAGACCATGATGATTTGTTATTATTGGCATCAATAGCTCTTACACGCCAGTAATAAACTTGTCCAAACAAAAGATAAGACGATTGCCAGGCTGAATATGCAACTATAGCATTCTGCGGATTAGAAAAGCTGGCTGATGTATCAAGATTTACTTCATATTGAGTTGCAGTTGAAACGGGATTCCAGTCAAGCAAAACATCAATGGGCAGGTTTACAGCAGAATTAGCAGGTGCTGCAAGGGTTGGAGCATAGATTCTATCCTGAGCTGAAACAGAAACAGCAAGAAGAATAAAAAATGCTGATAGAATTTTTTTCATATATGGCAAATTTTCAAGTTACTATAAAAAAAGATGAGTCCGGAATAAATCCGGCTCATCAATTATTTTTTAATTAATTTTCCTGTTAATGAGGTTTCTTTAAATTTTATTTCAACTAAATAGTTTCCATTTACTAAAGAGGTAACATCAATGTCGATTGTATTATCTCCATTCTTAACTTTAACTTGTTTTGATAAAGCTAACTTACCGTCTATTGAGTAAATATTTACAACACCATTACAATTATTCAAAGAATTAAATTCAAATTTAACAACATCTATTGCAGGATTTGGATAAATATTAACATTAGTGTTAGCCTCCAAAACTTGATTATCTTCTAATTTCAGATATGTCATTGACTTAAAGGCACCACGTCCATGAGTTCCCGCATAAATTACACCATAATTATTTGTACCCGGGAAATTTTTTGTTTGTTGAACAAGGGAATAAACAGGTACTCTGCCGATACTTTCGTTGTTTTCTGCCCATTGTACCGAACCAGCGGTAATATTTGAGGTAGTAAATATTCCTAACTCTGTACCTAAAATAACCATATTATTATTACCCATTTCAAATGTGCTGGCATAAACAGGATTTAATGGCAAATTACCTGTCTTATTAGCAAATGCAGGCATTGAATCTAATGCATTTGATGAATAGAAAACATAGTTTGTACGGCCATATCCTCCTAAAGTATATAAAACTTTAGTTGGGTCATTAGGATTAACTGCCACAGAAGTAATTACTCCTCCCGTATTTGCAATACGAGTACATTCTACAACACAATAAGGGCTGGAATTATAACCTGTAATAGAATCTTTTACTGCACAAAGATTAGATATTCTATATAAGTTGCCGTTATCGGTTCCTACAAAAAGGAAGTTACCATCTTTTGAGCCCGCCATGCATTGAGCAGAGCCATTGATTGAGGCCACCTTATACCAGTCCGGTGCTCCACTAAAATCATGAAGTCCTTTTGTCATCCATACAGCTCCGTTCAAACCAACATAAAAACGTGCCTGAACCCTATCTTGAATTAATACACTATCACCTTCATTAATTGAATTTTGTAGTGTATATTGGAAAGGGAAATTATTATTTTTCTTTGAATGTGCTAAAACAGTTGCTCCTGCGGGATATGTAGTATCTGCATGAAAATAAATAGAATCAGGGCTGTTAAGGTCATTTATTTGTTCATCTAAATAAATCGGGGTAATGAATCCTGCCCAATCCGGGGATAAATCACTTGGTACATTCATTGCACCGCTATAAAAACCTTTCGGGCTTTTTCCGAATTCATTACTACGATATAAATCTCCATAGTATGAAGTACCTACAATAACATCAGGATTTATATAAGACATAGCAGACCATCCTCCGGTTCCTCCTAAGTAATCAAAACAAGTACCGGTAGTTGTTAAATTGCCTGGGATAACAATTGTTCCATTATCTTGAGTACCTCCCATAACCTGGTCAAACATATTGCAATTAAGGTTATAAAACTGAACGGTACTTAATTTACGATTAAGAGTGGAGAATGTATTGCCACCATCAATAGATTTACTTATCCCGCCGTCGGAACCATGATAGAACATGTTGGGATTAGTGGGATGAAATACTATTTCATGATGACCTGAATGCAAATAATACAAACTAGAAGAAGGTAAATAATATAATGATTTTTGAGTCCATGTGCTGCCTTCGCGCCAATCCCATAAATCAACGCCTCCTAATAAAATATGATTTTTGTCGTTGGGAAATACTTTAATAATGTTATCCCAGAAGCCTTGATTATTAAGTCCAAACACATTGAAATTGGCACTTCCTCCGGGTCCAATTATTGTCCATGTTTCACCTGCATCCAATGACCGATAAACATTATGTAAGGCGCCAGTAGTTTTAACTGCACTGGCATAAATACAATGCGGATCGCTTGGGGCAACAGCTATTTCAACTCTTGCAAGAGCATTGGCATTAACATTTGGCAATGACCTGTCCACAAAAGTGCCGGTGTTGCCATCAGGGGAATAAAAGATTTTTTTCCCGACAACTGCATAAACAGAGCCATCAGATCCAATTTCAACATCATGAGAAACAAAAGTATATGGGCTGTTATTTGGATATAAAACAGGGTTAGACCATGTTGTTCCTCCGTCGCTGGACATTTGTAATCCCCCATCGGTACATGCATAAATTCGTGTACCCTGAGCTGCTATTTCATAAACATATTTCCACTTAACATTTGAACCAGAAGGCACTGTGGATGTAAGTACCGAAAAATTGCTACCGGAGGCATCCGTAGATTTAAAAACACCACCTCCGATAAATCCGGTACTACCGGCTGCCGTGCCTGAACCACCGGCAAATCCCTCGCCGGTACCAAAATAAATAATTCCGTTAACATCCTGTGTTATGCAAGAAACGGCATAATTTTCAGCTAACGGAGTAATCAATTCCCATGATGTTCCTCCGGTAATACTCTGCCATAGGCCACCTGATACTCCACCAACATATAAAACATTATTATCATTTTTATCAATTAATATGGCTCTTGTACGTCCGGCCATATTATCGGGACCTATTTCTGTCCATGTCATAGATTTGCTTTTAGGCAATAAATTGGCTGCCTTATGAGCATTAACTATATCACTTGCCTCAGGTATACCTCTGATTAACTTGTAATATTCCAATGCTCCAGAAATGCCATAAGCATTATCATTTCCTGAAGTCCTAGGTTGATAATAATTACTCTCTCCTTTTTGCTGGGCTATTAAATTGCCGCTAAAAAGTAACAGCAAAATACTAACTCCAAAAACAGTAATGATTCTTTTCATATTATAGTCAATTTTTTTCGATTTTGTATTTTTAAAATAGTGGCGCAAGATACTATAAATTTTTGTTATACGGCATCTTTTTTTGCTTTTTGTGATATTTTATTAGCAAAATAATACTCTAAAATATCGTATCACAATGCGTTAAATAATTGCTTCAAGTTTTCGGTCAGGATAAATAAGTTTTCGGGGTACAAAACAAAAAAGCCGATGGTTTGCATCGGCTTAAATAAATTATTTCAGTCTTTAATAAACAATCAATGAGAAGGTTCGCCAATATATTTTAAATTTTCACCATTGTCATTAACAATTCTTCTTAGCCATTCTTTTTCGTATCCCGGCTGAACAACCTTAGGATTCATTTGCCCTTTAATAGGTGTTTTAATATTGCCATCCATATATTTCATGAATAAATATTGATAGAATTTTTTCCAAAAATAAACTAATTCATTTGCATTATTAACCGAGAAATCGGTAACATATAAAATTGATTCTGTTCTGTCAGACGACAATAATTCCAATGCCTTCTTATCTACTTCCATAACTCTCTTAACATAAAGATGCTCCAACGAATCCTGCATGTTTTCAATTTCAGGATGAATGATATTATAACGGGTATAAGCAAAATTTGATACCTGATTGAACACCCAAAAAGCTGCATTGTCACTCCATTCCATCATTGCCCCATTGCCTTTGGCAAACGTTTCAGGAACATTACGGCTACTTGAATATATAGGTGTATAAACAGTACTGGAGGCATCATCAACTGAAAACCAAATAATTCCCCCAACCTCATCAGGCATGTTTCTGCTTTGTGTTACAAAACTAAATCCTGTTTGCTGAGTGGCAGTTACTCGTTCGTGAACATAAGTTTTGCCATCAACTTCCCATACCATTGGGCGCCAGCGATATGGACATTTGAATGGACCTGCCCCAATATCTTTTGACATATCAAGAGGAGTTCCTTCCATGTGGTTTCGCATATAAGTCATTAAATCTTTTTGTGATATTTTCTTGTTGGGCAATATATACAATGGCATTCTGTTTTTTAGATTCTGCCCCATAATATAATCGAAATATTTTTCCATGTCGCTATTAACCTCTCTGAAAAAGCTCCACACCCTGTTTTCGCAAAACCTTGCACCATCAAAAGTAACAGGCGCATAAGTGTCAGAAAAACTAAAATCGGCATCTTTCCCATTGTAGTTCAAGTGTTTTCTTGCAAAATCGATTACATCATTTGAATAAACACACTCAATACCGGGCAAGTTAATTTTTGCAAATTGTTTGTCTGTTATCGAAGTTTTTCCATTAGCTAATGGGAATGTTTGAATTCTTGCCTGATTGGCATGACCCGACACATATCCATCAGGAATACGGCGCGCTACCCAAACAGCTCCTTTTTCGTAATTGCCTTTGCCAATAATTTCCATAATCCACGCTTCATTTTTATCGGCTATGGAAAATGACTCTCCCGATGAAGCATAACCATATTCAGCCATTAGATCTGCTATGATTACAATAGCCTCCCGGGCAGTTTTTGCACGTTGTAATGCAACGTAAATTAAGCTGCCATAGTCCATTATTGCTCCGTCCTGACTTTCGAGCTGCGACAATCCTCCGTAAGTTGTTTCGCCAATGGCAACCTGAAATTCATTCATGTTTCCAACAACATTATAAGTGCGGCGAACCTGCTTTATTTGTCCCATAAATTTTCCCGAATCCCATTCATATATATCAAGCATGGCTCCTTCGGGATATACGGCGGGAGCCCAATGATAAAGTTCGCCATATAAAACATGGCTGTCGGCAGCATAAGTAATCATTACAGAACCATCTGCCGAAGCTCCCTTGGTAACAATGTAATTTGTGCACGCAAATGCAGAATAATTCAATGCTAATGCTGCAAAACTAAACAATGTAGATAACAAAAGTTTTTTCATATCTCGCTAAAATATTTTTAGCAAACCTACATGATTTTTTCTTAATAGACAAGATTTTATATTTATAATCATTTTAATGTGCCAACAAATACATACAAAAAGTATAATTTGTATTTTTGAAAAAAACATTGAGTTCATTAATAAGAAACGATATTGTCAAATTATTAAAGCAAAATGGTTTTTTTGCCATTGGCTTTTCCGCAGCAGCCCCTGTTGACTTATCATGGCAAAAGAAATTTATTAAATGGATTGAAAACAAAAATCATAATGAACTTAAATGGCTGGAACGAAACATAGAAAAAAGATTTAATCCTTTACTGCTTTATCCTGAAACCAGAACAATTATCTCGGTGTTGCATCCATGGCCTGAAATGAAATTTGATGAAACCGAACTTAAAATTGCCGCTTATGCCCATGGTGCAGACTACCACAATTATCTTAAAGAACAAGCAAAACCCGCTTTGCAATTATTATCAAACATCGATTCAAAAAACACACACAAATTCATAACAGACAGCTCCGCAGTTTTTGACAGATATTGGGCATGGAAAGCGGGACTTGGCTTTATAGGTAAAAACGGATTTTTAATTAATCCCGAAATTGGCAGCAGGGTAATTATTGGTCATATTTTTACATCAATAGAATTTGAGCCTGATAATGATATAATAGAAAACAAATGTGCAAATTGCAGCAACTGCCTCAAAAATTGCCCTACAAATGCTTTTAATCTTGATGGAACTATTGATGCCCGAAAATGTATAGCTTGTTATACCATTGAAAATTGCGGAGAAATACCGTCAGAGATTTCTGATAAAAATCCGGGCTGGATATTCGGTTGCGACATTTGCCAACAAGTTTGCCCGTTTAACAAAAAAGAATTTGAAACATTATTTTCACAGAAAATGAAAGGCAATTGGCAAACCCCTGCTACAGCAAATGAATGGTTGAACATGACTGAGCCTGAATTCGAAAAACTATTTGCAGATACGCCTCTTAAAAGAGCCGGACTCAATAAAATAAAATCAAATATTTTGGCTTTAATAAATCAATAGATTTACTAAAAATCTTAAGTGAAAATAATAGAAAATACCCGCTACATGTTATTTAAAACAAATATTATTGCCAGAACCAAAAGCGTAGCCAATAATACAAAAATCAAAATATCCAAAAAAACAGGAATGAAATAACCCAATACTGCCAATATCACAGTTACTACCAATACCCAAATCAAAAGAGTTACCGGATCAATATATTGAGTTTTATTATCAAAAGCCGATTTTGCCTGAAGTCTGCCAAGTTTGTTTAACGACTTTAATTTTACAGCACTATTTAAGTTTTTATTACTCAAATTATTTTTAGAAATATTTTCTTTTTTATTAATGGAATTTTCAACAGATGAAACTGAAGTGTTTTCTACATTTATAATAGGTGTAATGGAATCAATATCTATTAAATTGTTTTGTTTTGCCAAAAATATTGGCGCACCCGATACAGACTCATTTACCGGAACCTTCTTTAAATATGAATGCTTTGCACGGCTTTGAGCATCAAAAATAGAACAACCGGTAAAAATCAGGAGGGAAACAAATAATAAAACAAGTGCTTTTTTCACTATAATGCTATTTATATGCAAAAATAATATAATAGTTAGAATTTTAGAAATCAAAAATGATAATTCTACATTAAAAATTTTAACCTTAAAAACATTCGCAATAAAATTATTGTTAATTTGCGCTTTCAAAAAAACACAGACAATATGAGAAAATTTAATTTATTGTTCATTGCCGCAGCAGTTATTTCTTTTGGCCTTGCTGGTTGCGGCAATAAAAAAGACAAAGGAGGTGATATGAAAAACGAACTTCAATCTTTCATTAAAAAGTATGAAGACACCATTCGTCCACTTACAAAAGAATACACTACTGCAACATGGAATGCCGAAATTAGCGGCACCGAAGAAGACTATGCAAAGGTTGAAGAAATAAGCATTAAATACACTAAAGTATTTTCCAACAAGGAAGATTTTGCTCTATTAAAAAAGATTAAAGATGCCGGAGGTGTTCAAGACAGCATATTGGATCGTCAGCTAAATGTTCTGTACAATGCATATCAACGGAATCAGGTTGATGATAAAAAGCTGGAGGAAATAATTGGCATGGAAACAAAAATTGCCAAAAAGATGAATACCTACAGGGCTAAAACTGAAAGCGGAGAATCGCTCACAGACAATATGGTAGAAGAAATTTTAATTAACAGCACCGATAACAAAAAACTTGAAGAAACCTGGAAAGCTCATAAAAAAGTTGGAAGAGAAGTTTCAGCCGACATAATAGCTTTGGTTAAAAAACGCAATGAAGTTGCTAAAGACTTGGGTTATAAAAACTATCATGAAATGAGTTTGCAGCTGAGTGAGCAAGACCCGGCAGAAATTGAAAAGATATTTAATGAATTGGATGACCTTACCCGTGATGGATTTGCCGTACTTAAAAATCAAATAGACTCCTTCCTTTCAAAACGCTTTAATGTTCCGATTGCTGAACTTAAACCATGGCACTATCAAGGTCGTTTTTTCCAGGAAGCTCCGAAAATTTACACTTTAGATCTTGATAAATATTATAAGGACAAAGATTTAGTTAAACTAACAGCCGATTATTATGCCAGCTTGGGAATGGATGTTAAAGATATAATCGACAGGTCCGATTTATTCGAAAAAGAAGGTAAAAATCAGCATGCTTTCTGCATCGACATTGACAATGAAGGCGATGTGCGTGTTTTATGCAACGTAAAATCCAATTATAAATGGATGAACACAATGCTCCATGAATTTGGACACGGAGTTTACGATAAATATATCAGCCGCGATTTACCTTATGCCTTGCGTGAGCCTGCACACACATTCACAACCGAAGCAATTGCAATGATGTTTGGGCGCTTGGCAAGCAATGCCCAATGGATGCAGGACATGTTGGGCTTAAACAACCATGAAAAAGAAAAAATAAGAGAAGAAGCTTTTAAATATACAAGATTAGAACAACTTGTTTTTAGTCGCTGGTCTCAGGTTATGTATAGATTCGAAAAGGGCTTATATGAAAACCCTGATCAGGATTTAAATAAATTATGGTGGGATTTGGTGGAAAAATATCAGCTTGTTAAAAAGCCGGAAGGACGTAATGAACCGGATTGGGCTTCAAAAATTCATATAGCCACTTCGCCTTGCTATTATCACAATTATCATTTAGGCGAACTACTTGCCAGTCAGCTTAATCATTATATTGTTGTTAATATTTTAAAACAAAAAGATATAAACGGTGCCAGCTATTTTAACAGCAAAGAAGTTGGACAATATTTAATTGAAAAAGTATTTAAACCCGGATGCAAGTATTCATGGAATGAAATGATTAAACGTGCTACAGGAGAAGAATTAACAGCAAAATATTATGCTGAACAATTTGTAGAAGGTCTGTAAAATAATTTAACTAAATAAAATAAGCTGCCAAGTATTTTGTGCAGCTTATTTTTTTTATAAAAACCTCAACAAATAAGTTTTTAATTTCAGTTATGCTTTAAGTAAAGCATGGTTTATCCGCATTTGGAGTATCCGCAATTATTGCAGGTTACGCAGCCTTCCTTAAATGAAAGAGAATCGGTATGGCATTGCGGGCATTCGCCTTGAGCTTTAGTACCATCAGGGATAAATAGTTTTAAAGCTCTAACAACACCTGTTCTCCATGAATTAATATCATCATTGTCAAATTGTAAATTGTCAATTAAGTTAACTACATACGGAATAGGCATTCCATGACGTAGTACACCCGAAATAAGTTTTGCATAGTTCCAGTATTCCGGATTAAAAGTTCTGGATAATCCTCTAATTGTTACTTCGTAACCATCCTTATCTAAGAATTCAAAATCATATCTTGCTCTTTCGTCACGATTCTTTTCACGAATTACCCACCCGCGATGGACAAATTCAGGCAAAACAAAATTATCGGCACGGCCCGTAAAAATTTCATAAGGGCGTTCATTTAACAAGCCAACAACTGCTATCCATTTTTCTGAACCATTATTAAATCTCAATACGCTTGCATCAATCTTTACAGGGCGTACAGGGGCATTTGTTTCATTAAACACCTCGCATTTATCACCTTTCTTTTTGGTTTCGGAAACCAAAACACCCGACCGCGAACCTTCCCGATAAATGGTAATACCTTTACATCCGCTTTCCCATGCAGTACGCAATACATTATCAACTAAAGCCTCGTCAACATGTTCAGGAATATTTACAGTAACACTAATGCTATGATCTACCCACTTTTGTATGGCTCCCTGCATTTTAACTTTATTTACCCAATCAATATCATTGCTGGTAGCCTTGTGGTATGGTGATTTTTCCACAAGATCATTCAACTGTTCTTGAGTATAATTATACTTGATTTCATCAGTGTCATAACCATTAATACCTGCCCACGTTAAAAACTTTGGATGAAGCACATTATATTCTTCCCAGCTATCTCCCGAATCATCAACATAAGTTGCATTTGAATTTTTGTCGTTCGGATTTACTTTTTTTCTACGCTTATAGGCTGTTAAAAACACAGGTTCTATTCCTGATGTTGTTTGTGTAAGAATACTAACACTGCCGGTTGGGGCAATTGTCAATAAAGCAATATTACGACGTCCGTATTTCTTCATGGAATCTTTCAGCATAGGCTCTTCGGCAAAAAGTCTATTTATGAAAGGATTATTTTTTTCGCGTTCATAATCGTAAATGGCAAAAGTACCACGTTCGGCTGCAAGATTAACAGATGATTTGTAAGCTTCAACAGCCAAAATTTTGTGAATATTAACACTGAAATCAATTGCTTCGTCGGAGCCATAACGCAAATTTAGTGCAGCAAGCATATCGCCTTCGGCAGTTATTCCAATACCTGTTCTGCGTCCCTGTAAAGCTTTGTCTTTAATTTTTATCCACAACTGACGTTCGGTGTTTTTTATTTCAACCGGCTCAGGATCATTTTCAATTTTTTCAAGAATGGCATCTATTTTCTCAAGCTCCATATCAATAATATCATCCATAATCCTTTGAGCCATCCATACGTGATCGCGGAAAAGCTGAGTGTTGAAACTTGCCTTTTCGGTAAATGGATTTTCTACATAACTATATAAATTTATCGCCAGCAAGCGACAACTATCGTATGGGCAAAGCGGAATTTCGCCACAGGGGTTTGTGGATACGGTTTCAAAACCCAAATCAGCATAACAATCGGGAATTGATTCGTTTTTTATGGTATCCCAAAAAAGAATTCCGGGCTCAGCAGATTTCCATGCATTATGCACTATTTTCCCCCATAACTCATTTGCTTTTATGGTGTTGGAAAAAACAGGTTTTGAAGAATGGATGGGATACTTTTGTACATAATCTTTTCCTGAGATTACAGAGTTCATAAATTCATCGTCAATACGAACTGACACATTGGCCCCGGTTATTTTGCCCTGTTCCATTTTGGCATCAATAAAACTCTCCGAGTCGGGATGGTTTATGGAAATACTAAGCATAAGAGCTCCACGACGTCCGTCCTGAGCCACCTCGCGTGTGGAATTACTGTAACGTTCCATAAATGGAACTATACCTGTTGAAGTGAGTGCGCTGTTTTTTACAGGTGAGCCCTTTGGACGAATATGACTGAGGTCGTGCCCTACTCCACCCCTGCGTTTCATAAGCTGCACTTGTTCTTCGTCAACTTTCATTATTCCGCCATAAGAGTCGGCTTTGTTTGAACCTATCACAAAACAATTAGATAAACTGGCTATTTGATAATTATTGCCTATGCCGGCCATCGGGCTGCCCTGAGGAACAATGTAGCGGAAATTGCGAAGTACTTCAAACACCTCTTCTTCCGTCATTGGATTGCTATACTTTGATTCAATACGAACAACTTCGCGAGCAATGCGTCTATGCATATCATCCGGGGTGGCTTCATATATGTTGCCCTGACTATCTTTTAAAGCATACTTGCTAACCCAAACATTAGCTGCAAGAGTATCCCCATTAAAATATTCGGTCGATAATTTAAGAGCCTCTTCATACAAATAAATTTTTCTTTCAGGCTCTTTTGATACTTCTTCCTCTTTTTCAAAAATGTTAGGTCTTGTACGTTTATTTACAATTTTATCATAATCATTTGATTTTGAATCATTTTCTTTTTTTAATTCCGTCTGTTCAATCAAACTGTTGCTCATTGTTCAATATTAATTAAATGTAATTAGATGAAATTCAGCTATTAAATTTTTTATAATAGCTATATTATTTAGTTCGCTAAAATAAAAACACTTGTTTATTAGGCAAAGTTTAAATTATTAACAATAAGCCATACTTATCAACTGACAAAGTTAATTCATTGAACATACGAATCTTATTAATTATATACATGAATTATATACGATGTATGTGTATTAATTATCAATTCTTTTATCCCATTTTAGCTTTTTGCCAAACCCAAAAGTATTATCGGTCATTTTGACATAATCGGGTTGAAAAATCCAAAAAGAAAAGTTCATCAAAACAGCATAGGGAAAGCGTTTAAAATAATTTGCCTTTAAATTTTCAAATTCATTGTCTTTAATTTTGAAAACTTTTCCGCGCATTTGAACACCCTTGATTTTTATAATTCTTTTTGTTTCCAAAACAATTGAAGCAGAAATCATGTTGTTTTTTAACATCAATTCCACATGCCGGGTATCCTCTTCACTGGCAAAAATAAAACTATTGAGCTCTGTATCATAAACATAAAAACAATGAGAACACCAAATCTCTTCGGCATCGTGTACCGAAATGGTCATAACGTGATGCTTTTTTATAAATTTTATAATTGCCTTTGGCAACATCTGTATTTTTTTGCAAATATAATTAAGCTTTTATGCTTAGTTAATTTTACGTTATATAATATATGTAAGAATTTATAAAACAAATAATTCATATTAAACTCAACATCAAGCATTTGACAAATTGAATGAGATTATGCCTTAAACATAAATGTTATTATTGTAAAAATTAACGTCACGAAAAAATATTAAATTTGCAATATGGACAGTATAAGACAACAAAAAGCCTCAAGGCTGATTCAAAAAGAGCTTGCCGAAATATTTTTATTAGATGGGAAAAATATGTTTGGCAATGCAATGATAACGGTAACTATTGTAAGGCTTAGTCCTGATTTAAGCGTGGCCAAAGCTTATTTAAGTTTATTTGGCGTAAAAGACAGGGACTCATTATTTAAAGATATACAAATATATACGCCTGAAATACGAAAAATACTGGGGAAACGCATTGGCAAACAGGTACGTATAATACCCGAATTGAAATTTTTTGTAGATGACAGTCTGGATTATATTGAAAAAATAGATCAGGCGTTAAAACAATAAGAGTGAAAAAGAAATACTGGATACAATGGATTGCATTTAAATTCTGGAGATCGAAAAAATCTTTCAGCATTGTCAACATCATATCAAGTATCTCTTTTTGGGGCATTGCTGTTGGAACAGCGGCATTAATAATTGTTCTTTCGGCTTTCAACGGACTTGAAGGCATGATAAGTACTATGTTTAACAACTTCCACAGCGAGTTGCGGGTAGAACCGGTTAAAGGCAAATATTTTTCAAATGACAAAATAGATACGGCTGCCATATCACTTATAAGCGGTATAGACAACGTTAGCTATGTTGTTGAAGATATCTGCATGGTCAGATATGGAGACAAACAGCAAGTGGTTTATATAAAAGGCGTTGAAACAAATAAAGGATTTGAACAAAAATTTAAGCCTCTATTACTCAATGGCAGCAGTTATCTGGGAAACGATAGTATGCCTCAAGCCATAGTTGGAGCAGGAATATTTTATTCGCTTGGAATAAACATAAATGATTTTACAACCCCATTAACCTTTTATAGCCCCAAAAGAAAGACACCAGCTTCAGCCGACATATCATCTGCTTTTAATACGCAAAACGCAGTCGTTGGAGGAATATTTTCGGTTCAGCAAGATTTTGACGATAAATATATTATCGTACCTGTTTCCGTTGCCAGGAATTTGTTTGAATATGATAATATTTCTTCAGCCTTGGAAATAAGTATTGGTAATGAAAAAAATATTTCTGCCATCGAAAACAAGCTTCAGTCAATGCTTGGCTCCGATTTTAATGTAAAAAACCGCATAGAGCAAGAAGAAGCACTATATAAAATAATGAAAAGCGAAAAGCTTATAGTGTTTCTTATTCTGTCATTAATTTTATTAATTACGTCCTTTACCATTATTTCAACTCTAACTTTAGAAATTGTTGGAAAGCAAAAAGATTTATCAACTCTGTTTGCCCTTGGGGCAAGTGTTCAAAAAATCAGGCGCATTATTATTTCGCATGGATTTATTATTAGTTTTTTAGGAATGATTTCAGGCTTTATAATTGGTTATTTTATAATAATATTGCAACAACATTTTGGGCTGGTAAGATTTTCAAGTGGCAGCACTTTTATAAGCGATATTTATCCCGTAAAGATTATTTGGTCAGATTTTGTTTATGTGTTTATAACCGTAATAGCCATTACCGCTGTTGTGTCAAGAATTCCAGTAAGACGCATAAATACACAATGGTTCAGCTTTAGATACTAAATGATTTAAAATGTTGCCGCATTTTAATTTTTTAAGCTGCTTATTAATATTAAGGTAAAAGAACAAATGATAATAATCAATTATATGGCTACTTGTCTTTAAACAAAAAACAGTACTTTTGAAACGTTAAATATATTTTTTAAAATGAGGTATTTTGTTTTTCTTTCAATTTTGATTATGATTACAAACACGGTCAAAAGCCAGCAAGAGGCACGATTAATGCGTTTTCCCGCAGTTAATTCAAATTCTATTGTTTTTTCCTATGCAGGAGATTTATACATTGTGGATAAAACAGGCGGACAAGCACGGAGAATAACTTCGGGTGACGGTTATGAAATGTTTCCGCGATTTTCGCCTGATGGCAAATGGATAGCTTTTACTGGGCAGTATGATGGAAATACTGAAGTTTATTTAATTCCATCCGAAGGTGGAACTCCCAAAAGATTAACATATACTGCCACTCTAAGCAGAGACGATATTTCTGACCGCATGGGGCCAAATAACATCGTAATGGGTTGGTCACCCGACGGAAAAATTATATATCGTTCACGCGGAACATCTTTTAATGATTTCGTTGGAAAACTTTATTCTGTTTCTATTGATGGCGGTATTTCGCAGGAATTACCTTTGTCAACCGGCGGATTCTGCAGTTTTAACGAAGATGGAAGTAAACTGGCATTCAACAGAGTATTCCGCGAATTTCGCACATGGAAATACTACAAAGGTGGTATGGCCGACGATATAAGAATATTTGACTTTAAGTCGAAAACCATTGAAAAAATTACAGACTCCGAATCGCAGGATATTATGCCAATGTGGATTGGCAATAATATTTATTTCTTATCCGACCGCGATCGCACAATGAATTTGTTTTGCTATAATATTGATAGTAAGGCTACAACCAAGATTACCAATTTCACTGAATATGACATAAAATTTCCTTCGCATTACAAAGACGAAATCGTATTTGAAAATGCCGGCTTCATTTATCTATACAATACGACAAACAAAAATTTAAAGAAAATTGATGTCGTAATTTCTAACGACTTTGCGTTTAGCCGTGACTTCATTGCCGATGCGTCAAAAAATATTCAGGCTGTAAATCCTTCACCCGGAGGAGAAAGAATGGTTGTTAGTGCCAGAGGCGAAGTTTTTTCGGTTCCTGCAAAAAGCGGAGTAACAAGAAATCTTACAAAAAAATCTTCGTCTCACGACCGCAATGCGGTTTGGTCGCCCGACGGCAAAACTATAGCTTTTATCAGTGACCGAAGCGGAGAATTTGAAATCTGGACCATTGCACAAGATGGAAGCTCAGAGCCGGTACAAATAACCAAAAATGCTGACACATACTACTTTTCAGTTGAGTGGTCGCCCGACAGCAAAAAACTTTTATTCAGCGACAAAAAATTACGGCTTCGTTATGTAGATGTTAATACAAAAAAAATAACGGAAGTCGCTTCAAACGGCGTGTGGGAATATAATGACTTTGCGTGGAGTCCCGACAGCAAATGGATTCTTTACACCGAGCCGCAAAAAACAGGTATGAATCAGATTATGCTTTTTGAATTGGCAACGGGCAAAAAAACTGCATTAACGGATACATGGTATGAGTCGTATAATGCTCAATTCAGTACAGACGGTAAATATATCGTTTTTATAAGCGACCGTGATTTTAACCCTGTTTACAGTCAAACAGAATGGAATACAGCTTATACCGAAATGGCCAGGATTTATCTCGTTCCGCTTGATGATAAAACCCCTAACCCACTATTTCCGAAAAACGACGAAGTAAACATCAGTACTCAAAAGAAAGAAGAAAACAATGCCAACAGCAATACAACGCCCAATGTAATTATTAATACAGCCGGGATTCAAGACCGCATTGTTTCTTTACCTATTGATGTTTCCAATTATTATGGCGTTGAAATGGCCAATGATGCAATTTATTACATCAAAAAAGGAAGTAACGATGAAAAACCCACACTTTATTTATATAACCTAACCGACACAAAAGAAATTAAAATAGGTGAATTCGACGGATTTCAATTAACCGCAGACGGGAAAAAAATGTTGCTGAGAAAAGATAAAGATTATTATATCGTTGATCTCCCAAAGTCCGAATTAAAGCCTGAAAAAAAGATTTCTTTTGAACAATTAAAAACCAGGGTTAACCGTCAAGAAGAGTGGGCGCAAATTTATTATGAGGTTTATCGCCAGATGCGTGACTTCTTTTATGTAGAAAATATGCATGGGGTAGATTGGGATGCAATGCGCGATAAATATGCTGTGTTATTGCCCTATGTAAATAACCGCCACGATCTGAATTATATTATTGGCGAATTAATAGGAGAGTTGAATGTTGGCCACGCATACATTGGCGGCGGTGATTGCCCGATGCCAAAGCGAATAAATACAGGGCTGCTTGGTGCTGTCATTACTTCCGATGCTTCGGGATTTTTTAAAATTTCCTCTATTTTAAAAGGAGCAAATTGGAGCAAACAACTTCGCAGTCCTTTAACCGAACATGGATTAAATATTAAAGAAGGTGATTACATAATTGCCATTGACGGCATTAAAACAAATACGGTTAATGATATCTATTCATTATTAATTGACAAAGCGGATGTACAGACGGAAATAATGATAAACAGCAAACCATCGGCTGATGGAGCACGAAAAGTAATAGTTGTTCCGCTGGCATCTGAGGCGTCTTTATATTATTACAACTGGGTTCAGCACAATGTAGATTTAGTTGACAAAGCCACAAACGGAGAAGTTGGATATATACATGTCCCCGATATGAGTGTGGAAGGATTAAACGAATTTGTGAAATATTTTTATCCGCAGTTAAACAAAAAAGCATTAATAATTGACGATCGCGGCAATGGCGGCGGCAATGTTTCACCTATGATTATGGAAAGGCTTATGCGGGTTCCAACACGTGCCAATATGGCAAGAAATGTGACTGTACCGGGCCAAACCCCAACAAAATTAATGATAGGACCAAAAGTTCTTTTACTTAATCAATATTCTGCATCCGACGGAGACTTGTTCCCTTATGCTTTCAAAAAACATAAGCTCGGAAAAACAATTGGCGTACGCAGCTGGGGAGGTGTTGTGGGAATACGCGGATCTTTGCCGTTTGTTGATGGTACTGTTTTAAACAAGCCTGAATATGCCAGTTATTCTATCGATGAAAGTAAATGGATAATTGAAGGATATGGAGTTGAGCCCGATATAGTGATAGACAATGACCCATATCTGGAATTTAGCGGAACAGATACCCAATTACTTAAAGCAATTGAAATAATTTTGGAAGACCTCAAGAACTACAAAGCTATACCTCAAATTCCTGAAAGTCCTTATAAATCAAAATAAGTTACTGATTTTATCGTTATTGAAAAAAAACTAAAATGCTTAAAAAATTCCGTCATAACAAATTTCAAAAAGCATTAACACTTAGGAAAGCTGATGAAAAAAGGCTTATTATAAATAAAGGCTTTGAGGAATCTGAATCATTTTTGCTGCTTTTTGATTGCACAAGCGAAGAAAAGTTCAACGAGTTTTCACGTATTCAGTCATCACTTCAAATTAAAAACAAAATAGTTCACGCAATCGGATTTCATGGACTTTCGGCATTGCCTGCCTGGTGTAAACAATCCATTCACACAGCTTATATTGGCAAAAACGACATAAATTCATCAGGTATCCCTTCCGATGATTTGGTGGAGGATTCTTTGAATACTCCTTTTGATGTGTTGATAGACCTAACTTATTGTATGCACCCTGTATTTCACTGGATAATAACTCTTTCAAATGCATATTTGAAGATAGGTGCCGGCGATAATAAAATCCAGCAAAAGTTAGATATCTACATTGACATTCCAAACGGAAAAACTCAGGAAGAATTGTTTTCGTTGGCTACGCAATATCAGAATATGTTTCAAAAAAAATAAATATGAAATTCTCAGTACAAGGCTGTGGAGTAGCTTTGGTTACTCCTTTTAATGAACAGGGCGCAATTGATTTTGATGCCATGATTAAACTGGTTGATCACGTAGTTAATGGTGGGGTAGATTATATTGTTCTGTTTGGTACCACAGGTGAATCACCAACCGTAACGCTTCAAGAAAAACAAGAAGCTCTTAGATTGGTTTCAAAACATCTAAACGGCAAAGTTCCTATAGTAATAGGCTTTGGTGGTAATAATACCACAAAACTTATTGAAGAAATGAAGCTCTTCAATTTTGAAGGCGCATCTGCTATTCTTTCAGTAATGCCATATTACAACAAGCCAAATCAGGATGGTATATACATGCATTATAAAACCATATCGGATAATGCGCCTTTGCCTGTAATTTTATACAATGTTCCCGGACGTACTGTGGTAAATATGGAGCCTTCCACCAGCATACGCATAGCCAATGCCTGCCCAAATATAATTGCAATTAAAGAGGCAACCGACAATATGGACCAAATAATGGATTTGTTGCACGAAAAACCGGAAGCATTTGAAGTGGTTGCCGGTGACGACGCTTTGGCACTGCCAATAATTTCATTGGGCGCATGTGGCGTTATATCTGTTATTGCCAATGCATATCCAAAAGAATTTTCAAATATGGTTCATGCTGCAATGAAAGGTGATATGGATGAAGCACGTAAATATCACTATATGTTATTGCCTATAATGCATACCTTGCTAAAAATGGGTAACCCCAGCGGAATTAAAGCTGTTCTTCATATTAAAGAATTGATTCAACATGTATTCAGACTTCCGGTACATCCGGTAAATGATGAGAAATTTTCTGAACTACTAAAAGTTGTTGAGCTGACAGAAAAAAATTGCAAATAGGCAACTTTGCCGACTTTTCAATGTCTTACAAAAAAATATTTCAATGAAGTTTGCTCTAACTATTCTTATCCTGTCGCTTTGTTATAACATTTTTGCACAATCACAAATTGAACAAGCCAATCAAATATTGCTTGAAAGAGGTGAAATTATAATAAGCTTTAATGTTAAAACAAAAGCACAAATCAACGACGATTTGACCAATATTATGTCTATCGACAAAGTAAAACCTGTTGCTGATGGCAGCTTCGATGTTGTTGCTTATGCCAATTCGCAAGAATTTAATACATTTCTTACGAGAAATATACCGTATGAAATTATTCCCAAAAATTCGCCAAAGGCTTTAAATATGGCAACAACTGTTGGTCAAATGTCATCGTGGGACAGATATCCTACTTATAGTGTTTACGAACAAATGATGGCAAACTTTGCTGCTAACTACCCGTCTTTATGCAGAATAGATACCATTCTTTCTTCTACTCCCTCCGGGAACTATAAAATTTTAGTTGCAAAAATATCCGATAATGTTAATGTTAGCGAAAACGAACCTCAGGTTCTTTATTCATCATCAATGCACGGTGATGAAACTACAGGTTTCTATCTTATGTTAAGGCTTATAGACTATTTACTAAGCAATTATGGCACTATTCCACAAGTTACCAATATCGTTTCAGGTGTTGAATTGTGGATTTGTCCGCTTGCTAATCCTGATGGGACGTATTATCAATCAAATCCGGTTGGTTCAACAGTTGCTAATTCGCGCAGAGGTAATTTGGCAAATATTGACCTTAATCGCAACTACAAAGACCCACGCGCAGGTAATCATCCAGACGGAAATGCATGGCAAGCCGAAACACAGGCATTTATGGACTTTGCAACAAATCATCACTTTAACCTGGGAGCAAATTTTCATGGCGGTGCAGAATTAATGAATTATCCGTGGGACACATGGACTTCAGCAGGGAATCCAAATGCTGATGCAGCATGGTGGGAAAGAGTCTGTACAAATTATGTTACCACTGCACGTACAATAACTCCTTATTATATGACCGACACTTATTCTGATGGTGTAACTTCAGGTGGTGACTGGTATGTAATTACCGGCGGAAGACAAGATTATATGAATTATTTTCATCAATGTCGAGAAGTTACTATTGAGCTTGATGGTGTTAAAACAACCGCAACCGAAAATTTAAACGGAATGTGGAATACAAATTATCAGTCTTTGCTGAATTATATTACAGAAAGCATGTATGGAATACGTGGTGTTATAACCGATTCATGTTCAGGACAACCCGTCAGGGCAAAAGTATTCGCAAACGGATACGATCAGGCAAACGACAGTTCGCATGTTTACTCAGCCCTTCCTATAGGGAATTATCACAAATATGTAAATACGGGAACATACAGCCTGACCTTTTCGGCGCCCGGATATGTTTCTAAAACTATAAATGGAATTAATGTAACAAACGGAACTGCTACAATTAGAAACGTAATCCTTAAACCACTACCGCCGGTTGCAAATTTTATTGCAAATACAACATCTTCTTGTACCGGCATTATTGAATTTACAAACACGGGAACATATCCTGTCGGGACTAACTTTTTATGGAATTTCGGAGACGGGCACACATCAACTTTAGAAAACCCTGTTCATGCTTATGCTGCAAATGGCACTTATACCGTACAACTGACTGTTTCGGGATGTAATGGAAGCGATACGGAAACAAAAACGTCATATATCAGCATTAATATGCCTACTGCGCCAAGCGTAACCAATGCTTCACGCTGTGGTTCAGGCTCTGTTATATTAACTGCAAATGGCAATAATAACCTGAACTGGTATTCCGATTCAATTGGAGGTACTTTATTGGCAAGCGGAAACAATTTTACTACTCCTAATCTTACATCTACCACAACTTATTATGTAACTTCCGAATCTTCCACATTTGGTTCAGCACAACATGTTGGCATGGCTGACAATTCAAGTGGCGGACAATATTTCACAAGTACCAGCCAATACAGGTATATGATATTTGACGTTATTCAGCCGATTAGGCTGGAGTCTGTTAAAGTTTATGCTAATACTGTAGGTATAAGGACAATTTATTTACAAAACAGCAGCGGGATTACCATTGATTCCGCAGTTGCTGATGTCCCAACCGGACAAAATCCGTATTTGATAAATCTAAATTTCGACATTCCTGTAGGTAGTAATTATCGTCTGGGATTAAAAACAGGGGCTTCCAATAATTTATACATTGCATCGTCTCCGTCATATCCTTACACAATACCTAACGTAATATCAATAAAAGGAAATAATCAAAATCAGTCTTACTATTATTTTTTCTTTGACTGGGTTATTAAATCAGTTGAAAATTGTTCAAGCCCCCGTGTGGCTGCAACTGCCACAATACTTGAACAAGCTGAAGCTTCTTTCATAAATGTAATAAATGGTTATGATGTAGATTTCACCAATACATCAACCGGTGCAAATTCATTCCTGTGGAATTTTGGTGATGGTAATAGCACGACACAAATTAGCCCAAGCCATAATTATGATTCCGAAGGTAATTACGACGTGTCGCTTATTGCCTATAGTACCAATAGCTGCCCAAATGATACAACAATAAAACAAATAAGCATTAACATTGATGGCATAAAGGAAACTAACAAAAACATTAGATTATTTCCTAACCCGATTCAAAATAATATTGCCACTCTCGAATTGTTTTCCGATAAGGAAGAAAATTTGGAAATACGCATTATAGGCTCTGACGGCAAATTGCATGAGTATATTTATACCAAAGCAATTGTTGGCATAAACAACTACTCATTAAATTTTCAACAATATTCCAATGGAGTATATTGGATCGAAGTCATTTCAAAAGATAAAATTTACAGGATACAATTCTTGAAATAATTATTTAATGCGTTACGGAGTTCATTTGTGTTTTGATGGCAGTAATTTTGCAGGGTGGCAACGCCAGATAAATGCAATCAGCATACAGCAAGAACTCGAAGACAAACTTTCCATTTTAATAAAAAACAACGTGGAAATTGTAGGATGCGGCAGAACTGACGCAGGAGTACACGCAAGTAATTTTTTTGCACATTTTGATTCGGAAAATACGTTAAACACTGAAAAAATTACTTATCAATGGAATTCACTAATAAGTAAGGATATACACATTTTTGACATATTCGCTGTTGACGAAAGCTGGAATGCCAGATTTGATGCAACAAAACGCATTTACAGATATTACATTCTCAAACAAAGGAATCCGTTTTTATCAAGCTACAGCTATTATATTCCATATGACATAAATGCAAATGAGATGCGCAATGCTGTCTCAAAGCTTGTTGGCAATCATGACTTCACATCATTTGCCAAATTACACGGCGGCCAAAATAACGGATTTTGCAATGTTTTTTTTATCAACATAATTGAACAAAACGAGCTTATTGTTTTTGAAATTTGCGCAAACCGTTTTATTCGTAATATGGTAAGGGCCATAGTAGGGACCATGCTTGATATAGGACGAGGACATATCTCATGTAACAATATTACTGAAATAATGAATTCATGTAACAGAAATAATGCAGGGGCGTCGGTACCGGCTCAGGGTTTATTTTTGCACGAAGTACATTACGAAAATCATTCATTTATTCCAACAAATATTAACAATTTGATTTTCTTCTGACAAAAAAATTATTTTGTTAGTGTTTGTTACCATTAACGTTTTTATAATTTTAATATGCGAAATTTTAAATAAATGCTGCTTGGTTTATCAATAATCGGTTTTTTTCTGTCTTTAATTTTCATATTTTATAATTACAAAAAATGTTATTGTTATATTTTTCTCGGATTGTTTTATTCAATCTCAAGTCTTTATGTTTTTATCCAATACGTTCTTTTGTATTCAGAATCAAAATGGCTAATTGCAGTCTTTTACCTAAATTTTGCTTTCTTATCCTATTTGGCCGGTCCATTCCTTTTCTTTTATGTACGTGGATTTAAAACGGGTCTTAGCAAAATAAAAAAACGAGATTATTGGCACTTTTTACCTTCGGTAATAATTTTAATTGCAACAACAAATCATATATTTTCACCATGGCCACAAAAAATGGCAATTGCGGATCAAATTTTATCAGACAGAAATTTTATATGGAAAAGTAACTTCATTTTGGTGAATTATTATTACCCAATTTTTATTAATTTTTTAAGCAGGCCTCTTTTGATTTTTATTTATTCGGCCTTTTCGTTAAAATATTTAATAAAAAAAAGCAGTAATGAATCTTTAAAATATGAATTAAAAGTTAATAAAAAGTGGCTCATTATCTTACTATCAACAATAATTGCCATATCTTTTTTGCAAGTGATACAAATTTTGCTTTCCACATTCAAGTTAAATATTAATCCTTTCTTGTCGATAAATTTTATACAAATTTCATCGGTAATTCTGCTATCCACATTAATAATACTCCCTTTTTTAAATCCAAAAGACCTTTACGGCTTAAAAAATAATGTATTATCACCAAACAATGAAACTGAGTGCATAAACAATAATGTAGATGAAAAAAGAAATTTTTCTTTCAAATTGCTTTTTGACGAAAATTATACACAAATAGTTGAGCAAAAAGTAAATAATTGCATGAAAAAGAACCAACCTTATTTGCGTGCTGAATGCAATATTTCACACTTTGCAAAACTTATAAAAATTCCGACGCACCATTTATTGTACTATTTTAAGGAAATTAAAAAGCAATCATTCAACGATTTCAGAAATGAATTAAGAGTTATGCATGCGGCAAAATTAATGAATGAAGGAAAAGCAAATAAATTTACAATGGAAGCAATTGGTCAAATGTCAGGCTTTTCGTCAAGAAATACATTTTTTAAGGCTTTTAAAAAATATTTTGGGGTTTCACCCGGAAATTTCGGGCACAAAAAATAGCATTTATTATAAATCAATGTTTTATAATATGTTTTAATAGTATCATTTTTAAAAAATGATACTCAATAGCAACTAAATTAAGTGTAAATTAACTAATCAAAATCATTATTGTCCGATAAAAAATTAAAGCCGAAGCATAGCCTCGGCTTCTTTTTTGTAGTTTTGGTTCGCTAAAACTAACCACAATGGATAAAAGTACGCATTTTTTTGGACATTCGGTTTTCG
>Ga0255341_1000420_pt1 | contig 72540 bp, 64 predicted proteins | sample wastewater_treat_8_FD_192418 | JGI IMG/M metagenome (GOLD analysis project Ga0255341, IMG submission 192418) | Wastewater microbial communities from Lulu Island WWTP, Vancouver, Canada - plant12 | ecosystem: Engineered > WWTP > Wastewater > Unclassified | place: Canada: Vancouver, British... | reverse complement strand
TTTAAAAGGGTAATGGGTGGTTCCTTACCCTTTTACAACCATTTACTGAAGCGTATCGTGTCCTATTTTCAACGATTTACTGATAAATATTTTGTCCCGTAACAATCATATCTTCTCGCAATAAATTCATGTATAGAATAAATTATAGACTTCAATTATTTATTTTGTCAAATTGTATTATATAATTATGTCAAAATATCGGTATACTTTTATTGAAAATAATATGTGATTAATCCATAGTTTCAATTGAAACCGAGTTATCAATTATTAGAGCCATTTCGCCCCGAGTAATTTGTGCATTAGGTTGCAATTCAATATTATTATTAATTCCCAGTTCTGTAGCTTTATCAATAACATTTTGTGGCCATTGTCCTTTTAATGTGCTTTCATACCCAAGAGCTCTCACCATTACAGTTAAAGCTTCAGCATAGGTTATGTTATTAACCGGATTAAATTTATTTTCATTTGTTCCGTATGCCAGTTTATTTTTTACCGCTGCCTTAATATAGGAGTAGGCCCAATGTTTACTGGACACATCTTTAAAAGATAAATTATATTTGTCTAACTCAGTATCACTGTCATATCCCAGCATTTTTACAACAAGTGTAACAAACTCACTTCTATTTATTTTATTCTGGAGTCTTAAGTCTCCGTCTTCATATCCTTGCATAATTTTTAAACTCACTAGATTATTTGCCGCATTATTAATTATCTGGTCTTCCGCTTTTGAATTAGAAGGAATAGAAATAAGTGAAACAGCTATTATTAAATTTATTAAGACTGAACGCATCTTGGACTTCATAAATTCACTCCTCATAACTATAGTTAAATTATAACTTTTAATATTTCTATAAATCATATATAAATTATACACTATAAAATAACCATAACATATTAAAAATTAATTACACTTATTCTTTTAATTTATTATTGATAATATCATTATATTTGTATTTTTTAAATGATATTATAATCACTCTCAAATATAAGAATAAAAATGAATGTTCTACAAATAATAATTATGAAAATGAATTACATGGGAGGATATGCAATGTCAAAGACTATAGTTGCTTTATTTGATAATTACAGTAATGCTGAAAACTCAGCAAATGAGATTAAGGGAAAAGGTTTAAGGACAGATGATATATCTATAGTTACAAAGGACGAATCACAAAGAGATACAGGAACAACAGCCACTATGGGTACAAAAACGGCGAGTGGAGATGTTAATGATAATATATCCGATGGTGTAGTAACCGGTGGAATTTTAGGCGGTTTGGCCGGTTTGCTTGTAGGTGCAGGTAGTATGATTATTCCAGGGTTGGGAATTATAGCAGCTGCAGGTCCTATTACAGGATTGCTTTCAGGAGCAGTAACAGGAAGTATTGTAGGAGGATTGGTTGATTTAGGTATTCCAGAAAATAAAAGTAAACAATATGAGGGAGATATTAAATCCGGAAAAATACTTTTTAGTATGAAAACGGATGAGGATAAGATAGATAGTATATCAGAAATATTAAGGTCAAATAATGCAACAAGTATTGATACCTATTAATTAATTAAACATTAGGTATAAAAAAGCCTAGGAATATATTGTAAAAGAAGAATCTTTCCTAGGCTTATAATAATTATTTTAATTTTAATAATAATTATGGTTGAGGATTATCGGAATCATCAATATCTTGTATCGTAGCAGCTGGCTTTTTAGTAGCACTTGGTAATTCTGTAGAATTAGCAACCTTTTTAGTGCCTACTTTTATTTCACGAGCAATAGGATTATAATAGCTTGTATGAATTTTTGTATTCTTTACTACTTTATCATCTATTTTAACTATTTTGTAAGTATCTATTACATACCCGTTGCCGCCCGATTTAATAACAGAGGTTGTTCCTTCATTCATTGCAGGATCTTTGATAGTTTTTACAGTAGGCTCAATAGTTTTTATTGTTTCTGTATTAATTATTACTTGCTTAGTAGGGGTGTCATTTTTACCTATCAGTGAAAAATTAATTACATTATTGCTTGTAACATTACATACTATCTTAAGTGGCCATTTTGTTGAATTTTTAAAATTAAAATCTAGATCAGGAAAAGATACGGCCGCATCTCTTCCATATGGTACATATCCTACAGTAAATTGATGGTTTGATCTTCTAACCACTTCAAGATCTGATAATAATACTACATTATATAGTGTAGTTGAAACCTGACATATACCTCCGCCTATTCCGTTCACAATTTTTCCGGCAACATATGTGTGAGCTTCCTTATATCCAGCTTGTTTAGTTCTTTCGCCAACAGTATCATTAAATGAAAATACTTCACCGGGTGCTAAGATTTTACCGTTGATTTTTGCTGCAGATAATCTTATATTTACGCCTCTGTTTGCATCGTTGACGTTTCCTGTAGTAAAACGAGTACTAAAAGTTGAAAGAGTATCCTTAAAAAGGTTATTTTGAATAGTACTAGCAGTTATTTCAGGTTTTGTAAAAATTACAGGTAAAACCTTTTCTGTATCGTAGACTTGATCTATTTCATTAATAATTGATGCTAAAACAGATTTGTCTATACTTCTACCCATAACTTCCTGTTTAATTTTATATGTTTTTCCTTCTGCTATAAACTGAGCATTTTCAGGATTAGTAACTATTTCGTTATATAACTTTTCAACATCTATTTTATCAGGATTGGTTTTAATTGAAGGGACCTCAATAGTTTTGAATGTAGAATTTTTAAATGATTCTTCAAGAATTTTATAGGTGCCTTCTTTATCAATAGCATCTCCTATATGACCTGTTTTTAAAATTACTTTATCATTTAAAATATTCAGTTCATGATTTTTAACCGGGTCTGATACGCTCTTGTTAAGTTCGTCAATCAATTTTTCTAATTGATCTTTATTATATGAATAGGCCATATCAATAATCTTTTTCTCTTTTCCGATTTTAATTACATCAACAACCCTTTTAAAAATATTACCCGATCTTGCTACATTATAAGCATCTTCAACAGCTTTATCTATTTGATATTTAAAACTAATATCATTTATAGATATTTTTTCTTCTTTATCTTTATATTTAAAAGTAAGCTGCTTGTCTTTCAATGATTGTGAAAAGTTTGTAGTAAGTGATTTGGTAAGTTCATCACGAGTAAGCCCGCCTGCATTAAAATTATTTACGAAAACACCATTGTATATTCTGTCATAATTAAGTACAGAATATAGGGAGAAACCTGCAAACATAGCAGAAAGAATTATTAATGTCAATATTGAGACTTTAATAATTTTTCTTATCCCTATTTTGTCATTTTTTGAACTAACCTTTTTTGAACTTACCTTCTTTATCTTTTGAATTTCTGTATTCATATAAACAGCACTCCAATTATTAAAATTTAGTATTGTATATATATAGAATAAATTATATTATTAATAGTAGGATAAGTTTTATAAATCATATAATTTAAGATTTAACTTATATTTTAATTAAAATATGTACAATAAATTAAGACTTAAATTCCACTAAGTCAACTAATACTAAAAAATCTTTTATTCTATATAATTCCTATTAAAATATTTATATAAATAATATTTTAATAAGGTGTAATTACTTTATATTATCGCAAGTTTAATAAAAAAAAACAATATATTTTTATATGTTATTTATTGCTAAACCGGGTTTTTAAAATAAAAAAGTATAATTTAAAAATTAGATATTAGTAAAAATTTAGTTTTACAATAGTTATTGAAAGCAATAAAATGTCAAATAATATAACAATAAATCGATAAATTATGTGAAAAATATAAAATGATAGCATAAATTTTAAATATAAAAATAAAATGGTTTGCTAACGAATATATTATTTAAGAAATGAAGTATAACAGGTACAGGAAAAAGTGGTATTATTATAATAAACTTAAGTTTCTAGTAATGTAAATAATCACAAGATTAGTTAAGGAATATATTTATGAAAATACTATTATTTAGTGATTCACATGGTTATACATTAAACATGGTTAAAGCAGCGAATAAATATGATGATATTGATATGATTATTCATCTAGGTGATTTTTTAAAGGACATTTTCAAATTGAAAGAGGAGATTAAGAAACCTGTGTATGAGTTTGTAGCAGGAAACAATGATTGGACCAAGGATTACCCTTCTGAAAAATTAATTATTGCAGAAAGAAAAAGAATATTTATTACTCATGGACATATATATAACGTTAAAAATAATTATAAAAGAATCATATCTAAAGGTATCACTTTAAACGCTGATGCGGTTTTTTTCGGACATACCCATAAAACAGAGGAATTTTTCTATAATAATATGCTTATATTAAATCCCGGAAGCATAAGTTTGCCTATGGATTCCGACAGACCAACCTATTGTGTTATAGAAATTAAAGAAGGCAGGATTATTTCCAAATTTGCAAGTCCTACAAGTTACTGATGAATTTTGAATAAAAGTAAAAAGGATTAATAAAAGTTAATATATTGATTAAATTCTTCTCATGGTGCATAAATAAGGCAAATTTTGTTTATACTTTGAATATTATAAACTATATAAGATATGGAGAGATTTGCCATGAGAACAGGTACTATGAAAAACAATTTGTTAGAGCAGGATAAAGGCAGTATTATATCGAGGCTAACCAAAATATTTATGATCAAAGAAAAAACTGTTTTTCAAAACATTAAAAACGATGAATATAATGAGCTTATTGAAAGTATAAAAAATGCCAGAAGAGATTGGATTTGTGCAAGCTCAAATTTTAACCATGCAAATGATAAGGAAACTGTAGACTATTACACTTATATGATGAAAGCATGCCAGATAAGGTATGAATACTTGATAAAAAAAGCTAAGGAAAACCAAATAAAGGGATTTCATATAGAGATGGCAGATGTTTTGACATATAATAACGACGATATAAACTAATTATATTAAATACGTTATTACTCTTAATCTTACATTTAGCAGAGCAAAATAACGAACGCTCTACCGGAATTTTGCGATAGATAAATGTAAAAGATTAATCGCATTTAATATAGTAACTATAGTAACTAAAATAAAAATTGTTAATATTTTTAAGGCAGGTGCATGAAAGGGAAGAATAAACTAAAAACTGCTTGTTATTTTTATTCAGTTTTGATTTAATATAATAAGAAGTAATATATCAAGCAGGTGGTATAAATGGAAACATTCAATGATTACAATACTATTAATATCATATCAAACGATATATACCGCGATGTTCTACAAAAGCCTGTGGATAGAAGAGGTTACTGTATAAATGGGGGTTTATTATGCTTTCCCGTTTATTTTTATAGAATAATTGGAATAGAGCAGCATAGTGACAGCGAATACTATAATGAGCTTTATAATCTGGATATAGAGTTAAGAAAAATAGAAAACATTTACCAGAGGTTTGAAAACAGATTAGACACCTATGTCAGTCCTCAATTTATTGACAAGTTTAATAGTATTTGGAATGAAATAAAGGCGGATACCAATTTAAGGGCACAGTATTTAGCAGCTAATTTATCAGGGGCAGGAATATTAAAATATTCTATCAGCGATTTTAAGAACAAAATAATTAAAAATGCATTTGAAAAGTGTCTTAATTTCTTTATATCTAATCAAAAGTATCCTAAAAACCCAAGTATAATTAAAAATTTTTGTATTAAAATTATTTATTGGTTTGAAAAATATGGGTTGCATTATTATAAGAATTTTGATTTTAAAGGGCATAATCCAAAGTTTTTATTTTACGGAGATGTAAAAAAAGACGAGATATATTTTATGACTTTCCTTTCATATATAGGTTTTGATATACTATATTTTAATTCATTTTCCAATTCTGAATTTAAGGATGTTGATCCTAATAATAAATATAGTGTAAAGCTTGAATTTGAAAGAAAAATTCCTATTAAGGAGTTTCCAAAATCGGAAAGTATTGTTACTATGGCAACAACTGCCTATCAAGCTGAAAAGAGTATTGAGTCCATTGTTAATGCCGAGAATCCCAATCTTTTTAAGCCAAGGCAATTTGAGAATTTTCCTACAAAGGCAATTACACTTAATACAACATATGAAGAAATTTTCTTCTTTTGGAATAAAGAAGCAAGGTATAGGAATGGGTTTAAAATTAATAGTAACACTGTAATTATTCCTAATATTTTTGCAAAAATAAACGGTACTCATAAGGCTATAGCTAAATATTGGGAAGATATGAGTACTCTTATTAAGGATAAGGGAAATTTTGTATATATTATAGATAAGGTTCCATTTTCCAATGAATTGTCTAAAGGTTATGAATATAGGGATTTATTTAATAGCAAGGGTTTGCTTGACAAAAATAAAATAAAATTACACAAGGATTATCCACTATCCTTTTTAAAAACATCAATACAGGATAATATAATAGATAAGTCTAATGAGATTTTAATAAAGGAATATTTTAAGTTTGATATTGACTTAAACATGAAAATAAAAGTAATATCAACTGTGTTTAACCTTCAAATAGAGATATTAAAGCTTCTTCAGATGTTTGATTATCCTTTTGAGGTACCAAAGCTTATAATCTATGATAACAGTGAAAAGAGTTTTATAGCCGAGGATTATATTACTATAGCTTTGCTAAATGCAATAGGTTTGGATATATTAATTTTTTCGCCGTCAGGTTATAACAATATAGAAAACGGTATCAAGGAAGAACTTTTTAATACTCATAATCTTGAGGATATAAGGTTTAACCTTAGTGTTACAAAGGATATTTATAAAGAAATAAAAAAAAGGAAAGTAAATAATAAGAAAAGTATATTTGACACTTTTAAAGGTTTATTTAATATAAAATGAGGAATGATAGAAATATTATTTCTTTTAAAAAAATTATAAAGGATTAAATTATAAAGATTAAATTATAAAGAAATAATTAATCAAATATTACATAATATGATAATATTAGATTAAAAAAATGATAAAAAATAAGAAAAAATATAAAAATATTTAATAATTTGATTTAAATAATAAAAATTAATTTTACTTTTTTATAATTTGTTATATAATGTATAATAAATTAAAGACTTTTGCCGATAATATACTTTGTTAGATATTATTGTAGCTTTTAAAAGTTTTTATTATTAAAGTAATTTTTGTTGTTAGCATTATCAAATATTATTAAAAAGAAAGAAGGGATTTTTTATGGCAATTAGTTTACAAAAAGGACAAAAGGTTGATTTAACAAAAACTAATCCAGGTCTTACAAAGATTATGGTAGGATTGGGTTGGGATACTAATAAGTATGATGGAGGATCTGATTTCGACCTTGATACAGCAGCATTTTTATTAGATGATTCAGGTAAAGTAAAGAGTGATGCTGATTTTGTTTTCTATAATAATTTGAATCATGCATCTGGCTCAGTTACACACATGGGAGATAATCTCACAGGTGATGGTGACGGAGACGATGAGCAGATAAAGATAGATTTAAGTAAAGTTCCTGCTGAAGTTACAAAAATTGACTTCACAGTTACTATACATGAAGCTGAACAAAGAAAACAAAATTTTGGACAAGTATCCAATGCTTTTATACGTATACTTAAGGAAGATACTAATGAAGAGCTTATAAGATATGACTTGGGTGAAGACTTCAGTGTTGAAACAGCAGTTGTTGTAGGAGAATTATACAGAAACGGTGCAGAGTGGAAATTTAATGCAATTGGAAGTGGTTTCCAGGGCGGATTGGGTGCATTGTGCAAAAACTTTGGTATTAATATATAAAGATTGTTATATAATAAAATAACTAAAAAATTGGCGTTTCAAATATTTAAATTGAAACGCCGTACTTTATTTTTGGACGAGGTGATAAATTTATGGCAATTAGTTTAGTAAAAGGACAAAAGATCGATTTGACTAAAACCAATCCTGGAATGACAAAGGTAATAATAGGACTGGGGTGGGATACTAATAAGTATTCAGGCGGAAGTGCTTTTGATCTTGATGCATCTGCTTTTTTGCTTGGTGAAAACGGAAAAGCTTTAAGAGATGATGACTTTATTTTCTACAACAATTTAAAAGGCAGAAATGATTGTCTGATTCATACCGGAGACAACAGGACCGGAGAGGGTGAAGGCGACGATGAGCAGTTAATAATGGATTTCAGTAAAGTACCTCCTGAAATACATAAAATTGCGATAACAGTTACTATTCATGATGCAGAAGCCAGACGTCAAAATTTCGGACAGGTATCTAATGCATTTGTGAGAGTTGTGAATTCAGAGACAAATGAAGAAATTTTAAGATATGACCTTGCTGAAGAATTTTCAGTTGAAACAGCGATAGTTGTATGTGAGATTTATAGATATAGCGGTGAATGGAAGTTTAATGCTGTTGGAAGTGGTTTCCAAGGAGGTTTGAGAGCCCTTTGTAATAATTTCGGGCTGCAAGTAGGATAAAGGGGGGAATATAGTGGACTATAAAATATTATATCAGGGTGCATTCCCTATCATTGAAGCACGAATGCAGCAAGGAGAGTTTTTAAAAGCTGAGTCCAATGCAATGGTATCCATGTCACCTACTATTGACCTTGAGGGAAAAATGGAAGGTGGATTTCTTCAAGGGATAGGAAGAATGCTTTCCGGAGAAAAATTTTTCTTCCAAACTCTTTATGCCAGAAGGGGGCCGGGTACAGTTTTACTTGCCACATCAGCACCAGGAGGAATTCAGGATATTGAGTTGGATGGGTCATATGGGCTTTGCGTGCAGAAAGACGGTTTTTTAGCTGCTACCCACGGAATAGAAGTATCTACTCAGATGCAGAATCTTTTTAAGGGAATATTTTCTCAGGAAGGATTTTTCATATTGAAGGTCAGAGGAACAGGAATGGTTTTCTTAAGCTCATATGGTGCAATTCACGCTATAAATCTAGAAGCGGGAGAAGAAGTGATTGTTGATAACGGTCACCTTGTTGCTTGGCCTGATTATATGAGCTATAAAATGGAAAAGGCTGCAAGCGGATGGATTTCGAGTATTACATCCGGTGAGGGAATTGTATGTAGATTCAGGGGACCGGGAACTATTTTGATTCAAACAAGGAATCCAAAAGGCTTTGGTTCATGGATAAGACAATTTTTACCTTCAGGTAGGTAAATAATGAATTTATTAAATTATAATATAAATAAAAAGCTTATTAATAATTACCTGGTATCAAATATTTCCTCGGTTACATAAATTATTACACGATAAAAATTTCGGGTGATATTATGGATTGTTTAGGAATTTTGGAGTCAGGTAATTATGCATATAAACTATGCTGTATTTTAGAAAAAAAAGGATATATCTTTGAGGTAGTGTCAATTCCATGCCAAATAGCAAAAAGCGGGTGCGGGCATTGTTTGAAGTTTCCTGAGGAATACATTGATTTAGTTATAAAAGAGGCATCAATAAATAAAATGCCTGTGATGGAAATATATTTAATAAAACCTGGATTTAATAAAAATAAATACATTTTATATAAGGCATGATAATTATAAATTGCAAAACATATATAGACTTTGAATACAAGAGAAATAAAAAGTTTAACAAGTGCCATTGTGTTTAAACAGGATATAAATAAAAAATAATCAATTGTTATTGAAGAGGCTTTGGTGATATAATAACCTTATATTAAACAAATGTGTGGGTATTCCTGGGATGTTCGATAGTGCCTATATTTTGAACCTACAACGTTGAAACGGGAGTCTGCGTTTGTAAGTGTATAGCAGGCCACAAGCTAATTCCGACATTCTTTTATGGATGCAACGGCAGTGGAAGCTAAAAGCTTATAGCAGGACACCCACCTAGCTTGGGCTAGGTGTCAAAATCTAGGTGAACGGCATTTTGGGTTTAACCATTATAAAAAGTTCCTCTCTTTTGGAGAGGAACTTTTTATAATCTAAGGCTTTATTGATGCCTATAAAATTAATCATCTTTTTCCTGCTGTTTTTCATTATATTCGGGAGTTGAAATGTTTTCAATTGGTTTTATGTTATTTCGTATTTTTCCAATTTCGTTTTCGAGATATGTTATTTTAACCGATTGTTTAATTAACTCCTTATGAATTGTTTTATACAGGTTATCAATTTTAGAAATGCTTTCTTTGATTGAATTATCGGCTTCATGAAGATCTTCAATATTTCCTTTTAAAAGATGCATACCGTCTATAATCATACTTCTTAGTTCATCAGTTGAGATGCTGGTACTCTGAGTGTTATTTTGGTAGAAAGCCAGCTTGTATCCGTTTAAATAGCTTCCCGGAATCTCATTTGTATAAATGTTTTCGCCTTCATAAGGGTTATTGGATTTGTAGCTAAAGCATAGAAGCTGTTTATTAGCTGGAAAAATCAATTTAGAAGATTTGGTCCATGTTTTTCCCAGATCGCTTGACATGCTGTAATATATGTTGTCATCTCTTATCCAGTAAACTATAATGTTTTGGTTTGTAATGATAATTGATGAGTTATTGAAGGAGTAAGATGAACTTTGTATAACAGTTTCAGCACTCCACATATTACGGTCGGGAACCTTCTGCTGATATACCAGTTCAAATTGCTTTTGGGTTTTTCTTTGATATAGTATGCTTATTATATCTTTATTATCAATTGCAGTTTTTGGAAACTGGCAGTCTCCATTAAATCTGGTAACCGGAGTAAACTCTCCCCATATTTTTTGATTCGGGTTATATTTTTTAAATCCAATTTGAAGGTATTTGCCGTCCGATACCTGATAGAACACATAAATATTGCCTGATCTATCGTTTATTATTGTATAGGGATGGTCGTTTTTGTATAAATAATCAATCACTTTGGGAGGGTTGATTATCTTACCTATAATGGTTTGGTGTGCAAGAATGTGTGAATTATTATGATCAATCATAAAAAATATATTTACTATATTTTTTGAAACCACTAATTTGAGATATTTGTTATAGGAAGTAGTCACGTTGCTTTTTAATACCTGCAGAGTATTTATATTTGATTTGTCAAAAAAAGTATAAAAAATGCTTCCTTGCTTATCCTGATATAAAATATGAAAATTGTCCTCAAAGTCCATATCTATATAGAAAGGGGGTAAAAAATCCTTATTTATTGAAATAGGCTCCGACCAAGTATTTCTTTTTGATAATATGCTATAACATAATCCATGCCTTTCGTCAGAGTAAAAGTTCCATATAGGACCGGTAGACTGCTTGAACAAGTATTGCTTATTCTTGGAATTATACATTTCTTGTACCTTTAAATATTGATCATATTAAAATAATATGCATAAAAAAAATATATATACATTATTTAATTATTCCTTGAACTATATGTTTAAATGAAAATAAATTTATTTAGTCTCCAAAGTAACAAAATTATATAAACTACATATTATGTAATTGATAGGATAATTCCTTATGTAAGGGGGATAATTATGGGACATGAAAAGCATGACAAAGTAGTTCCAGGACTTTTATGCGAGAAGGACTTGTGTAAAATTCGGGAAGCAGTTTGTATTCAAGTGGAAAAAATATATGATTCATGTAGGGAAAAGGATTGTATAGAAAATGCAAGAGTAATATTTAAACACAATATACAAAATATAGTTGATGAAGCGATAAATGTAAAAGTAAGATGTGCTGAGGTTGTTGATGTTTATGCGGATATTGAAGAGGTTCCATTTAAGAGAGGATTCTTTACAGTAGATGTAAAATTCTTTATTAGGGTAACATTAGACTTCTTTGTTCCGGATAACGGAGGAGTTGATATTGTTACAAGAAGAGGTCTCGTTGTATTTGACAAAAAGGTCATCCTGTTTGGTTCCGAAGGTAATGTTAAGATATTTAAATCACATTTCAAGGGAGACTGCAGGATAGATAAAAAAGAAATCAACTTAGGATCAAAGCTGCAGCAGGATAATTTGCCAATAGCTAAAGTGGAAGTTGCTGAACCAATAGCATTAAATGCAAAAATACAGGATATTCTTGATAAGTGTTTCGAAGATTGCTGTTGTATAGATCAGATACCTAGAGGTATTGCAGATACCCTTGGTGTAGATGATGATGATTGTAACGGCGATTTAGGACCTACAAATCAGTTACCGAGAAGAAGAGTAGTTGTGAGTCTTGGATTATTCTCAATTATTAAATTGGTAAGACTTGTACAGCTTCTTATTCCGGCATTTGATTTCTGTTTCCCGAACAAAGAATGCATAGCAGCAACTGATGAAAATCCATGTGAACTTTTCGAAACAATTGAATTCCCGTTCAACGAATTCAGCCCACCACAGAAATTTGATTTTCCAGGAGCCATAGAAGCTGAAAAAAACATGTTGCATGAATTTCGAATTGACGAATAATGGTTTAAATTAATTATAAGGGGTAGCATGAGCTATCCTTTATAATTTTTACAAGGATTTTACAATATGGCTATTTTTTGATAAGCAGGAAATAATGTATTATGTGTCGAATAATCAGATAATTACCATTATTAAAACTGTATAGGAATGTTGAATGGATAAGTATTTTTAATAAAAGCTATAAAGATAAGGAGTATAATTGACAATGAACAATAGTATAAATATTCTACTTGATAATATTGAGAAGGTAATAGTGGGTAAAAGGCATGTATTGGAACAGCTTGTTACAGCACTTTTATGTGATGGACATGTTCTTATTGAAGATGTTCCTGGTGTTGGTAAGACACAGATAGTTGGAGCCCTTGCACGATCAGTTAATGGAATTTTTCATAGGATTCAATTCACTCCTGATGTTATGCCGTCGGATGTTATGGGATTTTCCATGTTCAATCCTTCTACAAGGGAGTTTGAATATAGGGAAGGGGCTGCTATGTGTAATTTTCTTCTTGCTGATGAGATTAACAGAACATCTCCGAAAACTCAGTCAAGCCTTCTAGAAATAATGGAAGAATTCCAGGTTACAGTTGACAGAAAAACATATAGTTTGCCGCGGCCATTTATGGTTCTAGCCACTCAAAACCCTGTGGAATGCTTTGGTACATATCCTTTGCCTGAAGCTCAGATGGACAGATTTTTTCTAAAGCTTACAATAGGATATCCAGGCAGGGAAGGTGAGATGGTGATATTGGACAGGTTTGGAAGTAGCAATCCTGTGTCGGTTTTAGAGCCGGTTGCAAGTACTGCAGATATATTGGACTTGCAGGAACAGGCAAAAAGGGTTAGGATAGAACCCGCTCTTAAGGAATACATAATTGATATAGTTGAAGAAACTCGTAAAAGTCCTGAAGTTGTACTTGGAGTGAGCCCGAGAGGAAGTCTTAACTTATATAGGGCTGCAAAAGCGTGGGCTTTTATAAAGGGAAGGGAATATGTTTTGCCAGATGACATACAGCAAATGGCTGTTCCTGTTCTTGCACACAGAATTATTTTGGGTTCAGGTACAAAAATGAAAAATATTACATCTGCAGATGTTATATTAAGCTGCATGAAGAATGTGAAAGTTCCTGTATTATAGTTACTTGCTTATTTGTTTATTATAAACTTTGATATAAAGGATTTGAATCATGAGGAATTTTATTGTTTATACAACTATGGCTGTTGTCCTTTATCTGTATTCCTATTTTCTGGGCGGAGACAACACTATGCTTATGCTTTACATGTTCATATTCGCTTTGCTTATATCAATTATTCTTACTGTACCACTTAAGGGAAGAATTGAGTTTTCCATAGATGCCCCAACAGTAGAGGTTGAAAAAGACGGTATTGTTAGAGTTAATCTTCATATAGAAAACAAATCTATTTTACCGGTACCATTCATGGATATTTCATTTATAAAAAGCCATAATTTTACTAATTTATCATCTACAGATATACGTTTTTCACTTGGTTCAAAAATGAAAAAAACAATATCATTTGAGTATGTTGCCTTGACTCGAGGTGTGAGCAAAATTGGTGTAGATAGTATTTTTATTAAGGACTACCTGGGATTTTTTAGAATTAATATGACAAAAAATATGGATTTAAGTAAAATGTGGGGTGAAGTAACAGTAATACCAAGGCTTTATAGCATAAATCTAAATAGCAAGATAATGCAAAATACGGCATTGGCCTTGATGCCGGAAGATAACAGTATGTCTACAAATAGCATGGTTATTACCAATGGTGAACCGGGTTATGAGTTTAGAGAATATGAGCCGGGTGATCCTCTTCATAAAATTCACTGGAAGTTGTCTGCAAAAAAGGAAATATTGATGGTAAGAAAGGATGAAGGCAGGAGTATTCCTAAAAAGTGTCTGATTGTTGATCCCTGTCTTGTGAAAGACGTTGAAAGTGAAAAGGGTAACTTTATAATGAGGCTCTTCAACAAGCCAAAGGCTCAGCAAAGTGACGACACAATTTTTATTGAAGAAAAAATACTTGAGGCTTTACTTGCAGTAGCAAATGGTACTGTATCAACAAACAGTGAGTCGGATATTTGGTTTTATGAGAAGGGCGAGTGGATGCTTTTTTCTGTAAGAGAAAAAAAGAATATTGGAGAGATGCAGAATATACTTGCAGCTTATGATTTTGTTGACATTAAAGATTTGTCGGAAGATTTAAGAATGCCTTTAAGAAATCTCATGGAGCAAAAGAAAAACAGTCGAAATTTCAGCGGTGGTGAAGTTATTGTTTTTACCGGTATTGTTGATGATAAGCTTATGGAGGCTGTTGGTCAGTTAAACTATAACAAGTACTATGTTAATTTGGTGGTAGTAAAAAATATGGGAAGCGATAACAATTATAGAGTAAAAATTGATCAAACCGACTACGGTACAATTTATGAAGTTCCTATGGGAATTGACCTTTCTGAGGCATTTTAAAAAATGTTTGAAAGATTACTTACCTATTAAGAAATAGATGATACAGCGGGAAAGGAACATTGACAGTATGAAAGAAAAAATTAGTGAATTAAAATATAATTTTTTCCCTTTGATGTTTTCAACAGCTCTTACATGGTGGACTGTAGATTCTATCTTTGGTGCGAATATTGTTTTTACATTTTTAATAGCGTTTTTAATTAACAGTTTGTTATTTATGACTTTGTCGGCTGTGAAAATGAGGGGCAACAGTGGAGCTCTATTATTCATTTTCGGATCTGTTATTTATTTTTCTGTTGCTATATTTATATTGATGAGTACCGGATATTCCCAGGGTGGGCGTTTCCTCGGCTGGCTTCTTTCCCAGTCGGATAATGGAGGTTTGATACCCGGATATTGGATAGGTACTATTCTTATATCAGCTTATATATTTTCTACAACAGTTTTTTATTTTACTGCTGTAAACTTCAGAACATGGGTATTATTCATGGTAGGTTTTATCCCGTTTATGTTTCATTCCGCCAAATCTGACAAGGAAATATCGTTACCCTTTTTATTATATGCAGTATTTTTCTTTTCACTATTAATTGAAAGAGCGAGAAATAAGTCTGTAAATAAAACAAAATTTGAATTTATCAGAAATCCTGCTTATATGGCGGCTATAGGTTTATTTCTTCTATTGACTACGGTAATATCAATTATAGTTCCTAAGCCCTATTCAGTACCACAAATAGTATATCTGGATGCTATTATCAATCAGACAATACAGCCCTTTGGAAATGCGGTTCAAAATGCAATACAAAATCAGAGTAATAATATCAGGCTCTTTAATCCAATGACTTTGAAAAGGGAAAGCTATATAACATCTGCAGGAGTGCCTGTAGGTAACAGGGTTCTGTTTGAGGTGGAAGCGGATGAGCCTCTATACTTAAGAATACAAAGTTGGGATAAATATGAGAATAACCGTTGGTCCAACGGTGATGAATATATGCAAAAACAGCAAGACATGGTTTTTTATGCTAAAAAGCAGGGATTTATAAATAGTTTTGTAACATTATTAGGCGAGTATGAAAATAAAAAGGAGATTCCAGAGGAAATTAAGCCTTTTGAAAGTTTGTACAAATATAAGTCAGTTCCGTTGGAACAGAAGAAAGCAGTAATTACTCCGAAAACAGCCTTTTCATATTCCTATATGACTCCTCCAGGAGTTATATCCCTAGAGAAAAACACCAGGGTTAAACAACCATTTTTTATAGCAGAGAATTTAATTTGTCAGAGCAAAGACCGACCATCAATGAATGAAGACTACACTGTAAGCTATATTTCCCATAATATGGTTCCCTCATCAAGAGAATTCCAGGCAGTAAAAATATTAAAGCCTGAGATTATTGATTCTCTATTAGAGAAAGGCGATAATAATAAAATTAATGTTGCTGGAGAAATTAATTATAAGCAGCTTTTAAATCTGATTTATTCCGACGATGATTATGATGCAGTATCATCATATTATATGGAGCTTCCCGATAACCTGCCCGAGAGAATATATAATCTGTCTGAAAAGATAACAGCAGGCAAGGATAGTGATTATCTTAAAGCGTTGGCAATTCAGAATTATTTTCATTCATCAGGTTATAAATACAGCCTTAAGCCACCGAAAGCTCCACAAAACAAGGATTACAATGACTTTTTTCTGTTTGAGAGCAAAAAGGGAGTTTGTGTACAGTTTGCTTCTTCAATGGTAATACTGGCAAGGGCTGCGGGGCTGCCTGCCAGATATGTGGAAGGATATGTGGCAAGGGAATTGGATCCTGTGACAAACAAATATATGGTAAGGGATAAACATGCTCATGCATTTCCGGAGGTTTATATTGCAGGATATGGATGGATGGTGTTTGAACCTACTGTAAGTGCAGAAGATACAACAGGAGAGATTATAGCATTCTTTAAAAATGTGGGTGAAAGCATAGGATCTTTTGTAATTCTTGTAATAAATATTTTTATGGGTTTACCTTTATGGATAAAGATATTCTTTATACCTATAATAATTGCAGTGTTGTTACTTACCGTAAAGCTCATTTTATCAATTAGAAAAGGTATGTGGAAAAGGAGAATGTTGAATTTATCATGCAAGGAATCTGTTGAAGGTATATATGGAAGACTAAACAAATTGCTTGGTAAAATAGGAATGGGAATAAAGAATTATGAAACACCTTCAAATTACTCTATAAGGGTTTTAGATGAGGTTGGACTTCAATTGGAAGGTATTTCGGAGATATTTGTAAAATCTAGGTATGGCGGGATAGAGCCTACAAAAAGTGATGTGATATTGGCCATGGAAACCTATGTCAAAGTTGAAAAGGATGTTAAAAAGAGGGTCAGTAAAATAAAGTCAATTTTTATATAGGGTGAATTATACTGTTGATAATTTTATGGAGGCATGATGGAAGTATTTTTCATTCATGCCTTACTCTATCACTTCAATGGTGATATATTTTTCATCCACATCTGAATTTCTTTTCAAATTTGTAAAATAAGCCTTTATTTCTTCCCTGCTAAAGCTTTTTAAGTTCTGTAAATTAATGTGTACTGCACGATTTCGCCCTTTTTCCTTTGCTTTGTACATAGCAAAATCACTAATATTTATGGTTTGCTCCAATGTAAACAAATCCGATATTTCCGGTTGAAAAGGCAAGTATGTACATCCTATTGAGCAGGTTACATGTATCTTATTGCCTTCAGGTAATTCAATAGGAGTTTCACTGACAGTGGTTAAAACTTTTTTGGAGAATACTGTAAGATACTCGATTTTTGTTTTATTCAGTATAATTAAAAATTCTTCGCCACCCCAGCGTATTATATAGTCGTCATCTCTTATAAGACTCTTTAATTCTTTGGTTATTTCAACCAAAACTTCGTCCCCTGTAGCATGACCGAATGTATCATTGACATTCTTAAAAAAGTCAAGGTCTATTAGATATACACCAATAACATTATTTCCAACACTTAAATCCCTTTTTTGCCTTTTAAGGAATTCTGCTTCTTTTGATTTGACAAAACTTTCAGATAAGCCTGTTATATATTCGTACACGAATCTTCTGTTATGCAATCTTGTAAGAGGATCGTGTAATGCCAACTCTTTAAGTTCATTGTTTGCCAGCTCCAATTGTTCAGTTCTTTCTTTTACTTTTTCTTCCAGGTTTTCGTATAGTTGTGCATTTTCAATTGATATGGATATCTGAGAGGATATTATTTTTAATGTTTCCAGCCTTTCAATAGTAAATACACTTTCCATAAGATTATTTTCCAAATAAATAATTCCTTTAAGATCATTTTGATATATTATAGGCATGCACAAGACAGATTTTACTTTATTTGTTAAAACATATTTAATATTTTGGAAATTTGGATTTTCGGTAGCATTGTCAATTACAATGTTTTCTCTGGTTCTAACTACATATTGAACCACTTCAGGACAGAAATCCTTGCTTTCGTTAAAAGGTATGGATTTCATCACCTGAATTTCGTCAGTATATCTGCTTTTCAAAGCTTCTACAAACAGGTCATTGTTAGACTCATGCTTTAATAGGAGACATCCGTATTGAGCCCCGGCATTTTCAATAATAGTATTCATAAGAACTTTTAGAAGCTTGTCAATCTTAATTTCGCTTGAGATAGCCTGTGTAGATTTAAGTATAGATCCAAGGTCAAGAGACAATGCTTCAGTAAATTTGGTATTAATGTTTTTTTTGTTTTGTCTTGGATATTTGAAATTTATTTTACTAAAGTCTGTAAAGAAATGTGCATACTTCTTTTCTAGCATTCTTACCTTTGAAAATGCACCCCATTGTGTATAAAAATAATATGCCTCCTTAATATATGCTTTTCCTATGAATTTGTTATCTTTATTTATCCAGAATTCACCGATCAATTCATTTATTAAAGCTTTCATGTTTGTAAAATCACTAGGGGAAATGGAGTCTAGTGCTTTATTATATAGAGCTATTATTGTTTCTAACGGCTCATTTTGAATTCTTGCCAATTCCCCACAAACTAAATAGTACTTATGTGAATAGTTGGCAGGACAGTTATCTGACCAGATTTTTAACTTATCTATATTTTTAACAACAGTAGCAATTATTTTTTTTCTTTCATTTCTTGATGCCTTTTCATGTTTTTTTATAAGCATCAAAGACTGGAACATATAGTAGTCAGGCATTGAAGATTGACCTGTTGCACCATTTAAGTAAGGCTGAGTAAATGTATTCCATTTATCTGCAGCTTCAATATTTTCTAATATGTAGTTAGTAATTAAGTTACACTGTCCGAATATACACAGAAACCAAATATTTTGAGATTGTAATGTTTCCAGAAGTAAAGAGTTTTCTTTTTCATAATCATATGTTGATTGTAGCTGCGTTATGAAATTAAGAAAAATTCTAATTGAAGGTTCCAGGAATGAAATATTTACTTCTTTAAAAAACTTTAAAACCTTTTCTCCTTCAGTTCTGCAATCATTAAGGTTACTTCCTGAATATAGCATATGTTTAAACTTATGAGTACGAGAATAAACGGCATTTTCTATATCACCGGTTTCTAATGCACTTTTTAAGCATTTATCATAATAGTTCAGACTTTCGGAATAATGAACTTTCCAGTGGGAAATAAATGCAGCAAAAATGAAATAACAACCTGCTTTATAGAGCTTTGCATCAAGTTTTTCTAAAAGTAAAAAGCTGATTTGACCAAAGCGGTAAGCCATATCATAATTATTTAGCAATGGACCATATATAATTCCACACTCTGCAATGTTCTTGCAGGATACTTCTGTAATTCCATAAGATAACGCCATATCAAACATAATAACCTGTATTAAGAAATATAAAGGAGAATAATACTGAAAAGTAGCCGGTTGTACCTGAAAAAAAAGCCTCATTACTATTTTTTTGCTTTCATCTTTCATTATGGGCAAATCAACAAAACTTTCTATGGGGCTTTTATCCAAATATACCTGCATTTTTGTTATACCTTCGCTAAGCCTGCGGTCGATTTCTTCAGTATCTTGAGGTAAATTAACTCCAAGTATTTTTAGTCCGTTTCTAACCTCATCGATTACCAAAGCTTTCTTTTCACCTTTATTATCAAGAATCTTAGCTTTTAAAGAAATAGCACGAGCTTTATGTATGCTGCTTGAAGCAGAATTTAGCAAAGAACTGCAGTATTTAAAAGCATTCTCTATTTTACCTACTAAATAGTTACATTCAGTAAGTTCATAAGAAAACTCAAAAAACATTTCAGGATATTGCTTCCATTCAAGCTTAGTCATAAGACCTTTTCCAATCATGAAGTGATTTATGGCTATATCATAAGCACTATTACTTTTAGCTTGCATTCCGGCTTTGTAATTTAATTCCATAAGATTTAACCGGTCAAATTTTTCTACAATTAGATCTTTTGCAATGTTTAAGTGATTTGTTATTTCAAATATATTGTTGTCAAGGCAATTTTGAAGGGTATATGTATTTAACAGGACTTTTCCGATTTCTTGGTGTATTTCCAATTTTTCTTTGTCAGAAAAAAGTGAGTAAGCAGCTTGCTGTATTTTTTCATGACTAAAATGGAATTTTACATCCATATTTGATTTGAGCAATTCCTCTTTTGGCATATGAAGCAGCCTATAATCATTATTTAAAGGAGCAATCATGTCCTTATCAATTATTGTCCATAGTGCATCAGAAATGTTTTCTATCTCATTGCATATAAGGTAAAGTGTCTTTAGATCAAAAGAATTGCCAATGCAGGATGCTTTCTTAAGAATATTCAATGAATTCGAAGGAAGCATATTTATTGATTGTATTAATATCTCTACAACATTATCACTAACGTGAATTTCATCCAATTCTTCAAGATTCCAATTCCAGATATGTTTATCATAGTTAAAAATAAAAGCACCTTTCTGATACAGAGAGTGTAAAAATTGCCAGGTAAAAAAAGGATTGCCTTTAGTTTTCCTATAAATATAATTTGTAAGTATATATGTATCTGAGTAGTGGCATTTTAACGTGTCTGCAACCATTTGGTTTACTATATGCTCAGGCAGTGGCTCTAAAAGTATCTTTTCAGTTAATCCTTCACTACCGGAAATATTTTTCAAATCATTCTCCATAATAAATAAAGGATGATCTTCTGAAACTTCATTATTACTATATGCACCAATTATTAATAAATTTCCCGCTTCAGTTGTATTAAGGAAATAATTGAAAAAATCTATTGTTGAAAAATCACACCATTGAAGGTCGTCTAAAAATATTACAAGAGGATGCTCTTTTTTGGCAAAGACCCCTAAAAAATCACGAAATACCATAAAAAATCTATTTTTTTCCTCATTGGGGCTGAGTTTGGGTAACTGAGGCTGTTTTCCAATAATCTGTTCCAATTCGGGAACAAGATCCACTATTATTTTTGCATTAGTGCCTAATGCATTAATTAAGTCTTCTCTCCATTTGTCAATATATTTATATTCTGTATTTATTTTCCTAATTAATTCTCTGAATGCCAGGATTATAGCACTATAGGGATTGTTTCTTTTTATTTTGTTAAACTTGCCTGATATAAAATAATAACCTTTATTAACAATAATTTTATGGAGCTCTTTTATAATAGCAGTTTTTCCAATACCGGAATAGCCGGTTACCAACAAAAGTCTCAGAGGACTTGAATTTAATGTTTTAATTGCGTTTATCAATGTATCAATTTCTTTTTCTCTGCCATATAGCTTTTGAGGTATTTGAAACCTGTCTGAAAAATCCTTTTGTGCGGTTTTAAAATTAATTAATTTTTGTCTTGACTCCAAATTTTCTAAGCAATAAGTCAAATCATATAAAAGGCCAGGGATACTCTGATATCTGTCTTCAGCATTTTTTGCCATTAATTTCATAATAATGTCTGAAACAGCCTTAGGAATTTCATTATTAATTAGCTTTGGCTCTTTTGGTATTTTAGCTATGTGGCTATAAGCAATTTCCATATTATCTCCCGAAAAAGGCAATTGGCCTGTAAAAATTTCATAAAGTGTAACGCCAAGGGAATAATAATCCGACCTATAGTCTATTGCTCTGTTTACTTTACCTGTTTGTTCAGGAGAAATATAAGGCAATGTCCCTTCTAAAATATATACATTTTGGGGTTTTTCGGTATTGAGATCTGTTGAGATTCCAAAATCAATAATTTTTAGCTGTTTGGTATGAATATTATAAAGAATGTTGGAGGGATTAATGTCTTTATGTATCACCTTTTGTCTTTGAATTTGCATAATAGCATCGGCAATATCAATGGAAATAAGCAATTTATCTTCTAATGAAATCTTATATGATTTTAAAATATCAGCCAATGACTTCCCTCCAAAGTCTTCCATTACAATGGCAAGACTATTTTCAAAGCTGTCAAGGCTGTACATTTTAATTACCTTATCGCCCGTCAATCTTTTAGCTAAATCATATTCCCTTCGAAAGCTTTCCAATTTATCCACTGTTGGGTATTCATTATTTAAAACCTTAATTATAACATTTGTATTATCGGAAACACGCTTACCTTTTAAGATTGTTGTATCAGGGCTTTTGAGGATTTGCTCACTGATCTCGTATCCAGATAAATTGACCATATTAAATAGCCTCCGCTTTAAATACTAACAAATAATAAAATATATATAAATCAATTTTTAATAGGACTTTTATATACTTTATATATAGGATAAATTTCGGCTAATTTTAAATTTTTCATAACAGTTAAATGTTCTTTAGCAATGGCCATTACAAACATATAAGGAATAATCAATTTGACAGGACATATTTATTTATAGCATTTACCCATATATTATATGAACTTAATTTTATGTGTATGCCATCTGAGGTATGTTTATCATCTAAAAGGCCACTTTTATCCATATAGAGGCTTCCTATATCCACAAATTTAATATTTAAATCTTTAGATAAAGACTGAAGACCTTTATTAAAATCCGAAATTGTGGAATTTGCAGTATTGATGTCAATATTATTTGTCTTCATACCGAAAGGCGGTATCGATTGTATAATTATCTCAGTTTCAGGTGAGGCTATTTTGACAACATTTATTATATGTTTATAGTTTGCCAGCGTTATATCTTTGGAAAAACCTCTCCATATATCGTTTGTACCCAACATTATGAACAGTTTTTTGGGTTTTACCATAATAACCTTATCAAGACGCCCAAGTGCTCCAAATGTTGTATCACCGCTTTTACCCTTATTGATAACATCAGGAAAATACTTGTTGAGTTCAAAGTTTTCTGTCAATGAATCTCCAAAGAAAATTGTGGGGTTTTTTCCTCCTGTTGTAAGCATAATAGTCGTTGTTTGTGCATCCCAGGCCACTTCGGCACCTAATTTTTCTGCTAAATATCTTATGGGAGCCATCATAATATTGCCTGATTTTATGATTGAAACGGGTAATGCTTCAACTTTTCCCGATACTATAACTTCTTTGCTGTCAGCAGTAAATTCAAGAGTAGTTTCAGCTTTAACAATACCGATACTATTTTGTTTTTTATATTTGACATCAGCACCTAGAGATTTTGATACTTCTTCTATAGGTGCAAGAATATTGTCGCCTTTAAATACTAAAGGGACCGAAATGGGAAGGTTATTTCCGTTAAGAGAAATTTTAGTTTGCTCCTCTAAAGGAGCTTCTTTTTTATGGTTATTGAACAATGTTATGGCCAATATGGCGGTTAACAATATAATTATCACCGGATATATGTATTTTGACATAGTGTGAATCCCTCGCTTTACCTGCAGTAGAATTTGGAACTCTAGAAATCGGAATTCAGGAATTAGAATTCATAATTCAGAATTCAGAAGTATAAAACACCTAATAATAGGTACAATGAAAATTATAGAGAAGTATAAAAATAAAATCAAGGGAGTTTAAGTGGATTGAAGGAATATCAAATTTGTAATATTAAGATTTTTAATCTATAATATAAAAAGCGGAATTTAAACTTAGTGTATAGAGTAGGGGAATGTACCAATGAAAAAGTTTTGTATTGAAATTAAAAATCCTATAGTGAATATTCTGATATTGATAGGCTTATCTTTATTATTGTCTTTTATGGGATTTCTTATATCATCAGTATTTTCAATTGAAGTTTTGGTGAGATTTATAAAATCGCCTTTGGTTTTTTTATTGAATACTTTGCCTTTGGTAATTATAATGCTGTTTTTCTATTTCCTTACTTCAAGATTATGGGCTTCATATTTTGTATCAGGTATTTTTTTCCTATTAATTAATTATGTAAATCGTTTTAAAATACAACTTAGACATGAACCGTTTGTTCCGGCAGATATCCTTCTTGGCAACGAGTCCACCAAGGTTCTTAAAATATCCGAGCTACAATTGAATGAAAGCTTTTATGTTCCAATAGCTTTGTTTTTGCTTATTTCATTGTGCCTGTTTTTATTTATAAAATCAAAAAAATTAAACTGGCCTTTAAAAATAATAGGTGCAGTGCTGTCTGTCATACTTTCTTTTTTGCTTTACAGTACTGTGTATGGTAATGTTAAATTGTACGACAGCTTTAAAATTTACGGATCAAAGTATTCACAGGTTGATGTGGTAAAATCAAAGGGTTTCATATATTCATTTCTTGTCAAAGCACATGTTTTCGAAATATCTGAGCCTGAAGGATACTCCAAAAAGTATGCAGAGGATATGCTTGAAAAGTACAAGAACTCCAAGACTTCTGTTAAAAAACGTCCTCATGTTTTTGCAATAATGAGTGAAGCATTTTGGAATATTGATGTGGTGCCCGGTATAAAGTTTACCAAGGATAATAATCCTTTGACTAATTTTAATTCCATCGTTAAAGAAGCTTATTCAGGCAACATTATAACCACTGTTTTTGGCGGTGGTACTGCCGATACGGAATTTTCATTCCTTACAGGACATTCGTTAGCTATAACAAATGATATATCAAATCCCTATGTATTGTATATAAGGAAAAATGTCATGGCATTACCCTGGATAATGAAAAACGAAAATTATACAACAACGTCATTTCATCCCGGATACTCATGGTTTTACAACAGATTTAGCGTATATGATTATTTCGGGTTTAGCAGAAGGTTTTTTGTTGATGATATGCTTGAGGTTGAAGCTAATAGTAGTGGATATGTTTACGATATGAACGCGGTTAATTTTATACTTGATGATTTCAATAAACACTTAAACAAAAATACTGATTCGCCATATTTCAATTTTACGGTAACAATACAGAATCATGGTCCGTATGCAAAGACAAATGCCGGTTATCCTCAGGTATTAAGCAAAGAATCAAGTGTTGATGAAGAATATTATTATATGGTAAACAACTATGTAAACGGCCTTAAACAGTGTGATGAGGCATTAGGGCATTTGGTTAAGGAATTTAATGAGATGGATGAACCTATTGTTTTATTGTACTTTTCCGATCATCTTCCATACTTGGGAGAAAATTTTGCAGGATATAATGCAATGAATTATGATGTGGGTACTTCCGGTAATATGGAATCATATATTAATACTTATAAAGTGCCGTATTTTATATGGTGCAATGATGCGGCAAAAGAGCTCCTGAAAGAACAGGGCAACCCTGCACCTGTTGGAAAAGCACCTACTATAAGTTCTAATTATCTGTCAATAGAGTTGATGGACTATATCGGAATTAAAGGATCTGAATATACCGATTATTTGAGGGATATTAAGGGTAAACTACCTGTTTTGACAAAGAGGGGCTATCAAAGAGCTGACGGTAATATTGTAGAAAAGATTAGTGATGAGGAAAGTAAAATCATATCAGATTATAGCATTTTGCAGCATTATATGATGTTTGAGAAAAACTAAAGCATTTCTTTCAGCGGCATATCTCGCAATAATTTAGAAACATAGAAATTAGGATGGAACGAAACATACTAAAGATTTCTAGGCATTACTTATATAATGTCAATTTTAGGAGAGTTTAACGGTAAATTTAAAAATTCAATTTTTTTCACTAAATTTTCAATTTTTTTCAATTAATCATAGATATAAATATTATATAATTTCATTACAACAATTATATAATTGTATAATTTTCTAACGTTAGAAACAATTAAATAGTTATTGGGATTTTTTTGAATTTATGTTTTATTTATCAAAGCAGTTCTAAAAGAAATGATTTTATAGGCAGTATATGATGGTCATTAAGGAAATTTTTCTAAACAACTTATATTTGGGAGGAAAAAGCTTATGAGAAAAAATTTGTTTAAAAAAATACTAATACCTGTACTGGCGGCTGCAGGGGCACTTATTATAAATGCAACCGCATTGGCAGCACCGTATAATGGCAATGAATACAAGTTTAAGCAGCCCGATGGTTCGGAATTAACTGTAAAACTATATGGAGATGAATACTATGGCAGGATGGAAAGTCTCGATGGTTATACATTGATTGCAGATCCTCAAACAGGATGGTTGTGCTATGCGACTAAGAATAGTGATTCGTCAGATTTGGTTTCAACTGGGATTCAATATTCTGTGAATGGTGAGTTTGCAGCAAAAAGTGGAATTAAAAAGCCGGAAAAAGGAGTAAAGCTTACCGGCAAGAGCCTTGAAAAAAAGATTAAAGAAGGACGAAATAAGCTTAAAGCTGATGAAGCTCCAGAAATTTATTTTGCAAATGGCACAAAATCAACAACTTCTTACCAGGGTTCAAGTTATACAGCTAAAAATCCTATTCAAGGTTACGTAACAGGGTTGACAATACTTGTTAAGTTTCCTGATGATGAAGCAAATGGAGTGCCTATAGTACCATATACTGATATTGAAGGTATGTTCAACGAAATAGGCTATACTAAGTATGGAAATAATGGTTCTGTAAGGGATTATTACAGTCAGGTATCAGGGAATAAGGTTACATATACAAATATTGTTACTCCTGTATACTACACAGCAAAAAATCCAAGAGCATATTATAACAATGCTAATATAACAAGATCAGCTATAGTGAGGGAAGCCCTTGAAACACTTGCCAATCAAGGATTCGATTTCTCTAAGCTGACTAAAAACCCGGCAGGAGATGTTATGTGCCTTAATGTTCTTTATTCAGGTTATCGTCCTAATACTTGGGGTGTAGGTCTTTGGCCTCATAAAAGCAGTCTTGGTAATGTAGTTTACAATGGAACAAAATTTGATGCATACCAGATTACAGATATAACAGATATCCCTAAAATAGGTACTATTGTACATGAAAATGCTCATATGTTGTGCAAATGGCCTGACACATATGTTTATCAAGGTCAAGGTGAAGGTGCGGGAAGATATGATCTTATGTCATATACAAATTATTATAATCCTTTATTGCCAAATCCGTATTTTACACATATACTTGCAGGATGGGGCAGTTCGGTAAGGCTTAATGATTATCAAACAAAAACTACATTTACAGCTAACGCAAATACTCGTGATTTATTTGTTTATGAAACACACAAAGCAAATGAGTTTTTTATAATCGAAAATATGAGAAAAACAGGCAGAAATTCATATGCAGCTGATGAAGGGCTGTTGATATGGCATATAGATGAGTTTGGAAACAATAGATATCCAACAGGCACAAATTATATGGTAGCAGTTGAACAAGCAGATGGTCTTAATGAACTTGAGCAAGGAATTGATTCAGGAAGTTATGGAGATATGTTCCGAGCAGGTTATAAAAGTGAGTTTAGCTCAAATACTTCACCTAATTCCAAGTTGTATGATGGAAGTGATTCAGGACTTACTGTGAAAGAAATAGGATCTGTTGGCAATTGTATGACTTTTAAATATGAGCCTCCTCTTAAGAGCTTGGAAAAAACACCGGCGAACTTTGACATAAGCAGCAAAAATGGCAACTCAATAACTTTGTCTTGGGTAGCTCCAACAAATTTCTCCGTTAGGTACTATAACGTATATGCTGATATTAACAATGGAGCGGGAGTCAATCGTGTAAATATGGGTGTTACAAATAATACTTCACTAAATTGTACTCTTACAGATAATGTTATTTATACATTCTATGTTGTAGCATATGATAACTCAGGAAATAAATCCAATGTAAGCAATCCCCTTGTTGTTTCAACAGATAATGTTGCACCTTCAGCACCAACTGGATTGAGATGTGTTGGAGCGTCATCAAATGCTGTTGATATATGCTGGAATAATTCAACTGACAATTTTGGAGTAATAAAATACGAAGTATACCAAGGTACAACACTGGTTGACACATTAACTAATTCATCTACTTCAATAAAGGGGCTTATACCAAACACAACATATACATTTACTGTTCGTGCATGTGATATGAATAACAAATCAGTATCCAGTAATTCATTAACAGTAAAAACGAGGATGGCAGCTCCCCAAAATCTTAAGGTAAAATCAAAGACCAATGCAAATGTAACCCTTGCTTGGGATGCGGTGACAGGAGCAAGTCGTTACAATGTATATGCATATGTAAACAACGGTACAAGCCATATACGTGTTGATTTTGGTAACACAACATCTACGTCGTTGGTAGCAGCAACAAATGATAATTGCATATATAGATTTCATGTAATGGCAGTAAATGAATCAAATACTCAAATATCTGATGAAAGTATAGGTCTTATATACTCAAGGGATATATTAACACCTACAACACCTACATCACTCAGATACAGCAATTTAACAACAACTTCAATTACTCTGTCATGGAATGCAGCTACTGATAATTTTGGAGTAAAATGCTACAATATATATGATGGAACAACTTTGATAGGTCAATCTATGGGAACTACTCTAAAAATAACAGATTACGATCCGATTAAATTACATAGATTTACGGTGAAAGCTGTTGACACAAGCGATAATCTTTCACTGGCAAGTAATGAAGTTGTAATATAATTAATAATGAAGGTGGAGCAAATTGAATTTTCAGTTTGCTCCACCTTCTTTTTAATCTCTTCTTATAATTAACGAATATCTTTTTCAAATTGCCATTCTCGAATACATAAACTCTTTCGCATATAGGCAGTACCATGTCTCTCTATAAGGTTTTGGTAAATCTTCAATATTAGCCCACTTGTATAATTTGCAGCTATGAAGAATCCAATAAAATAAGTGTCACATTTCGCCTATATAACTTGTTATACAAGTGAAAAGCTTTTCAAGTTAGTGTAAAATTTAAGGTGGTGATGTAAAATTCAAGGTGGTGTAAATTTGGATAGTAGATTCCTTGATATTTTTAATAACACGAAGCACGATATTTATCGTCTCGTCAGAATCTATATGAGAAATAGTTATGATACCGATGATATTGTACAGAACGTTTATTTGAAACTCCATAAAAATATATACAATTTAAACGATGATGACCATGCCAAGCGTTGGCTTATTAGAGTTGCAATAAATGAGTGCAAGAATCAATTTTTATCAAATTGGGTGAGGAGGGTTATTCCCCTTGATGAAACACTTGTTAATGAAGTATCGTTTGAAGCAGATGATAAAGTATGGCAAGCAGTAATGAGTTTACCACAGAAATACCGCATTGTTATATATTTGTTTTATTATGAGGAATACTCTACAAGCGAAATTGCAGAAACCTTAAAATTGAAGGAAGCTAATGTTCGAAAACAATTACAGCGTGCAAGAGAAAGACTAAAAACAATATTAAAGGAGGCGTGGGATAATGAGGAATAAAGAAATTCTAAAAAAATCTTTTGACAAAATCACTATGCCACAATATCTAGAAAAGAATATATTAAATATGGTTGAAAATAAGTCTAATAAAAAATCTATATTTATAAAGTTTTCAACAGTCACAGCAGTCATCGCAATTATTCTAACTATGGGGATAACTGGAGTATTTGCTCATAGCTTTGGGTTATTCGATTTCTTATTGGCAAATAAAGATGTAACGCCTGAGCAACAAGAACTGGTGCAACAAACGAATCTTGAAGCAATAGTTGAGGGTGTAACTTTCAAATCTCGTGAATTTTTGTTTGATGGTAATAATTTATATATCAGAGTGGAGGTTAAAAGCAAAGAAAATAAATTCGTTGCTGGCGATGACGAAGTCTCGATGATAAACCCAGAGAAATATAAAGCTATAGGTGTTGGACTTTTGGGCGGTGAAATTGTCCACAACCGTGCTGATTGGAATTATGAAGACGATGGTACATTAATTTACATTATTAAAGCTGAAACGAAAAGCCTAGATGGAATAAAAATTAGGTTTGCTGTCAACGATATTGATGAAAAAGGTAATAGAAAAAGCGGAGTCGCAAAGAAAGGCGAAAAATCATCCGTTCAGTTTACAGAGCTATCTCTTGTAAAATAATTCAAAGAAAATGTACCAGGTTCCGTGTAGATGGATTTTTAGTTGTGCACATAACGTATATCAAAAAACAGCTCCATATCAAATACATGGAGCTGTTTTTTTGCGACAGGCAGTCGTATTAGAGGAAGCTTTTTAGCTTCTTTTCCTATTTTTTAAAGACGGCAAAAACAATGTTTAGATAAAAACGTTTCAAGGCTGAAATACACATGAAGTACAGTAGCAGCGTAATAAGACGATGATCAAAATGTATGCTTAGATAGATTTTCCTACATATTCATACCAATCATTAATTTATTGTTATTATATCAAATTATTTACATCCTATAAATACCATGATATTATTAGTACATTATATTTATATTTATAAATCGTGGGGGGTTAAAAAATGAAAAAATTTTTGATTCTGGTAATTTCGGTTTTGATTATTACCAGTGGAATGCTTACAGGATGTGGTAATAGTGTGGATAATGGTGGTGAAAATGGTGGTGACCAAGGTATAAAAAGGCTCACAGACTGCTTGGCTTTGACTAAAGAGGTCGATAGTCTGGAAGCAAATTTAACATCAGATACGAAAGCAAATGGACAGTCAAGCACATCAAAAATGAATATGAAATTTGAAGATATAAAAAATGGTATGAAGTGCCTGGCAACTTTTGAAATAGCAGGTCAAACGCAGGAATATTATATGGCGAAAGATAATGAAAAGATAAAAATGTATTTGAAAGATGAATCGGGAAAATATTCGGTTAACGAGATTGATCAAGCTCAAGCTGGTACGGATGTTAATGAATCCTTTAATGCATATATAGAGATTATTGAAAACAATACTGATATGGTTAGTAAAATAGACGAAGATACTTACGAATTAGATATTCCAAAAGAAAAATCATCGGAGATTTATTCTAAAATAGCAGGAAATGGTATGTCAATGAGCTTTGAGACATTAAAAATAAAATTTGTCATAGGTGATGATGGTTACCTAAAGTCTATTATTTTAAAAGCAAAAGCGGAATCTGCAGATATAGATATAAATACAGACTATTTCAATTATAACAAGAAGTTTAATCTCGTATTGCCGGAAGTCTAATGATAATGTAATTACAATACCAAAAGCCTCTGCTTCTTATACGCTAAAGAGCAGGGGCTTATTTAGATGAAAGGTTTATTATTAACACATATACGGATTGTTAATGTCAATATCAGAAAGATATTTTCTCCTTGAATAAATTTCAATATTCGCGGCTTGCTTAAAGATGGTATTGAAAGAAAATCAAAGCTCTCAATTGTTTTGATTACCGGAAAAACTGCTTGCCGCATTCCCCTCTTTAATCGATTACTTTCTCGTTGGTACACTTGCTCCAGCACACATAGTAAATATTCTTCATAATCCAAATTGTTATCTGCTGCTTCTCTTGCCAAAGATCCATAGCTTTTTGCGGCTTTAGGAATTTTGAGTTTTTTTAAGTAAGTTTCAATAAGTATTTTATTGACTGGCATTATTGTCCTCCTCCTGACATGAGAACACTATATTTACTGATATCAGGAGCATTCCTGTAAACAAGAAAAATGATCTTTGAAAAAATAGAAACCCTGCCGTACAATATAAAATGTGCTAAATCAAGCCCGATAATGCACAAATCAAAAATACGGAGGGTAACTAATATGAATTTTACACAAAACAAAAAACTAATGCAAATAACGCCTGAGACAATGGTAGTGGGTGTAGATATCGGTAGCGAGTTTCATTACGCTAGAGCTTTTGATTTCAGAGGATTTGAGTTTTCAAAGAAAAGCTCATAAAAGCAGCTGAAGATTCCATTGGTTTAAAACATGGATTGGAGTCGACAGAGCTTGAAATAGATACATTATTGGATGAATATGAGCGATATCAAAGAATAATGAGCATAGTATAAAAACAAGTAAAACAGGTTCCAGGGGCAACCAATTTGCTAGGTATAAAAGGTATTGACATAGTGGCGGTAGCAGGCTTTTTAGCGTCTGTAGGAGATATCAAAAGATTCGATGCACCAGAACAAATTGTAAAGCTTCTTGGGTTTAATTTAAGAGAAAATAGTTCAGGTAAGCATAAGGGAAAAACTACAATAACACGAAGAGGACGTTCAGATGGAAGATATGCAATATTTCAAGCTGTACTACCTTTAGTAGCAAAAAATTCTGAATTTAGAAAGCTGCATCAATATTATATAAACAGAGAAAACAAGCCACTTAAGAAAATACAGTCAGTAGTGGCACTGTGCGGTAAGTTAATTCGAGTGTTTTATGCGATGTTGAAAACAGGAAGTCAATATAATGCTGAAAAAATGATGAGCGATATAAAAAGACCAATGTTAATGGTATCATAGTAATACGTGTTTGTTATGTAACACAAGAAAGGCTTAAAATCATTAACAGCAGATTTTTATAGCCATATAGAATTGAGAAATAAAGTAATTACGTTTAATCATAGAAGCACAATGACAATTGAGAGCCGGATTAGTCAGTTGAATATTTTCCATAAGGGTACGACCCAGTTTAGGATCATAACTGACATTCCACCTCTGGACAAGACAGTACGAAGGAATTTAGGGCATGACCCAGTGAGACATAGGAGGTTTGTCGCCAGAGACATGTGGAAGCCATTGGCGAGATAAAAAAATATAGCAGTTTTGCCGAAGGCTAAACAGTATAAGCAATATTTGTGAATAATTAGCATGATTATCCAGTTGGCACTTTTGGATTGGCATGAAATTCTAAGATTAAGCGAGATAATAAGAGTATTTAAAAGATATTATAAGGAGGTATTACAACAACTTCGGATTTTCCTCGCTGACAGGAACTAATCTAGGATTGCCAGAAACAAATATTTGTCCTAATATATCTAATACACCATCATAACTGTATGTCATAGCCATTTCAACGGCTTCTGTTACTAGCGTTGAGGGATAATCTCTGTGTAGCATAAGTATTTTTACAAACTCTCCAACAAGCTTTGGGTCGGGTGCAGCATTACATGTTTTTATAAGGGCAAGCTCTGCAAAAAGTACCCTCGTCACAGGATATTCTCTTGGTAATATAGAAGGATTTATCCATACAATGACCTTCACAAAGCCTTTCTATGCCTTTATGGACGAAAAACAACTGAGGTTTGAGGAGCACAACAAAAAAGAAGCAAGTGCAAAATGAATATATTTCACATGTGCTCCTTTGATAGCATTAACTATTTCTCTTTTATAAAGAGGGTGTTTCTTTTTGCAAATTGGTTGTTAAAAACTATTGGTATACCTACGCTATCTGCTACTGCGTGGATATGAAGGTGTGGCTCGGTCGTGTTGCCTGAATTTCCTACCCTTCCGATAGGTTGCCCTGTCTTAACAAAATCTCCTTCTTTTACAAGGATACTTCCTTTCATCATATGGCATAGAAAAATTTGAACACCTTTATATTCTATTACCACATAATTGCCACCAACATTTTTATCATCATTTTCTGGTGGATTTTGATCAGGCATATTATCTGAAGCATATAAAACTTTTCCTTCACATGGACTATAGATCGTTTCGCCGAAGATTTCATATTCTTGAGGGATGTTAGGATAAAGACCGTTAGCCCTATTGCCAAATTTATTAAGTTTAACGATATCCACTGCAAAAGTAATCACAGGGTATGCGTTATGATAATTAATAATTCTACTATTTCCTCCCTGTACAACATAATATGTTCCACCCCTTAGTGGAAACTCCAAATCTATTACATCGTTAGCTTTATAAGTGTATCCAACAGCTACCGAAATCATTTGACCAATGACCAGAATCAACAATAAATATGAAATTGCAGCCTTAGACCATTCCCGTATTGTTTTCCTTTTATATAAGGGAAGGCCTCGTTGCTTTTTACAGGAATATACTAACGCTATGATAAGTGCAATTATAAAAATAAATCTCAAATAAAAACTGTTAAAACACCAAAACCCAACAAAATATACAAGTATAACATATAAACTTGTTAATGATACTTTGGTAATAAAATCAAGCTTGCATTTGTTTTTACCTCTGTATAGCCATATAATAAGCAGCAAAGGTATAATTATTTGCATAAGAAATACAGAGAGCATGGTTATATATACAGTCATTTTATTTCTCCTCTCATAACTCGATTTTCAACACAAGACTGTCGGATTATTTTAATGCAGCACAATAAAACCCTAATTATATTGGGAAAATTGCTTGTGTGAAATCTTAAATTAATATTTTGTGTTATATTATAGATTTGAAGATAGAATGATTTCCGGTTCTTTGAAAATTTGGAACAGAATTAGTATCGAAAGACTAAAAAGAGCCAAAATATCCAAACTAAGAATTATATGATTGGAAATAATAAGTAGAGGACACAAACTTAAAAAAGCTGCTTTATAAATGATGATAACTGTAGTAAAAACATAAAAAAGTATAGGTTGACCTAGCATAACCTTACTTTTAAAAGTAAATATATGTCCTATTGCTATCAGGAGTGCACCTATAGAATTTTTTAAAATGGTAAATAAAAACTTAATAATTTTATTATTCATTTGCAGACCCTACTTATAGCTATATTATATATTTAACTTTACTAGTTATTTCAAATAATGTCAATCCACTTATAAAATAAATAAGATGACAGATATAGAGTTTGTTTGGGTAAGGATATTACATTTTTTTGAGGGGGAGAAACAAACAACAACTATCCCATAGAATACATTAGATTACATTTAATCAGAAATCAATTAAAACAATAATAGTGAGAACTAAAGTCTATCCATAGCCTTCAATATCCCGTACAAAATGGCATGAGGCCTTGGAGGACAGCCTGGTACATAAATATCTACGGGCAATATGCAGTCAATGCCGTTTCTAGTGGCATACATGTCCTTGAATATTCCACCGCTGCAAGCACAAGCACCAACAGCAACAACAAGCTTTGGGTCGGGTGCAGCATTATATGTTTTTATAAGGGCAAGCTCCATATTGCGAGTTGCTGTACCTGTTACCAGAAGCATATCTGCATGGCGAGGGGAGGCTACAAAGTGAATGCCAAAACGTGAAATGTCATTGAAAGGGTTATTAAGGGCATTAATTTCATAGTCACAGCCATTGCAGGAACCGGCATCAACCTCCCTTATATGAAGGCTTCTGCCAAATATCTTCCTGGCCTTGTCATCAACCTTCTTCAAAATCACTTCAAAAGACTCATCGGGCACATTACGGGATTCTATAACTAAAGGGCTTTTTCTGATTTCCTTTCTCGATTTAACAGCCAGCTCAAATTCCTTTGACATCGTAATGGCTTTATTTTGACATGTATCTTCACAATTGGAACAGAATATACATTCATCATAATTTATACCTATGCTTTTAGATTCATTGTCAATAACTATGGCGGAAGAGGGGCATGTTTTAACGCATTCTTCGCACAGCGAACACTTCTCCCAATCTATTACAGGTTTACCTGTTATGAATGTAGTGTCCAAAGGTTTATCGGGATAACCCAGTGTAAGTCTGGGATATTGAATTGTCTTTTTTATTATATTAAACATATGAGTCACCTCATGTAAATTTTATTCTGCGAAATTATTACATTGTTCAGGTGAAGCAAAATTATGCTGCACCAAGTTTTTGGTATGTCAATATTCTGATATACTAAACTCAATCATATCAAAGGTCATTACCTGCATAAGACAGGTTAAAGCTCTTATTAATCAAAGGAAAATCAGTTACAATATTGCCTTGTACTGCAAGACACACGGCAGGCCAGTTACAGAAGGATGGGGTGCGTATCTTATATCGGAAAATTGTATTGTTTTCACCGGACATTATCCAATGAACATTTTCACCCCTTGGAGACTCGGTACAGCCAATTGCAATCTTATATGGTTCAATTTTTCCTATAGGCTCAATTATTTTGCCGGCCTTCATTTGGTTTACGACCTGCTCAATTAAATGTATGGACTGGTAGGATTCTTCCAGCTTAACCTTCATTCGGCAGTTAACATCCCCGTTATTATGCTCCGGTATGCTGAATTCAAGTTTGTTGTAAGCACAGTATGGATAATCCTTTCGAACATCATTTCTTACGCCGGCTGCACGCCCGCCCGGTCCTACTGCGTTCATATCCACAGCTTGTTGGTGCGAAAGAACTCCGGTATTTTCGACCCTGTCAATAAATAAGCTGTTGGAAAGTATTATTTTCTCTGTTTCAGACAATTCCTTCTTGATTTTAGTCATATATTCAAGTATTCTTTTTTCTTTGCCTGCTGCAAAGTCTTTTCTTATGCCTCCCAGTTTGTTTGTACTACGCAAAAACCTGCTGCCGCTGACTTCTTCAATTATTTGATAGGTCCAACCGCGAAGGAGTCTGAATTGGGAAGCCGCAAAGCCATAGGCGACATCGACGCATATTCCTGAAAGATCTCCCAAGTGACTTACTAAACGTTCAAGCTCTGCAAAAAGTACCCTTTGATAATTTGCACGTTCGGGTACATCAATTTGTGCCATTTTTTCAATGGCAAGACAGTATGCAAGTGAATTTGAAAAAGTCTCGTCACCGGATATTCTTTCGGAAATATAGAAGCACTTTTCCATACTTTGGCCTTCACAAAGCTTTTCTATGCCTTTATGGACGAAAAACAACTGGGCTTCTAAGTTTATTATAGGTTCGCCTGCAACACTGAATCTGAAATGTCCTGGTTCTATTATTCCTGCATGAACAGGACCGACAGGTATTTCAAAAACCCCGGTTCCTTCCACTTCAGTAAATTGCTGCTCGTTATTTACAAAGGGTGGCTTTGTTTTAATGTCAAATTCTTTACGTAAGGGATGAATATCTAAAGGCCAGTTCCCATGGAAAACAAGGCTTTTTGGGCACGGATGCCCAAGGGGTTTTAAACCGTATAGATCCTGAATTTCTCTTTCATAGAGGTGTGCACCGTAAATGTTGTTTGAAATTGAATGAAATACAGGATTGTTTTCGTCTATCAATGTTTTAAGTATAATATGACAGCCCTTATTCCTTAGTGCAAAAACATAATAGATGGCAAACTGTCCTGCTGTTGCTCTTTCGTCATTTGCAAAAAGAGAAACTAAAATACCTTCTAATTCATCTCTTAAATGGATGGAAATATCCAGTATTTTTGAGTTGTTCACAGTTATATATATTTCAGTTTGATTTTGTATGTTATGGGTAATGATATCTTCGCCAAATACTCTTTTAAGGTCGTCAAAGTATTTCAAAAGTTTCATATCAGTTTCCTCCCTTTATTGTTAATACTGCAGAGTCCACTATGTTTTTTACAGGCTCCGGCATGTATGCACCGGTAATGGTGATTATAATAAAGAGCATTATTATTGCTGCAATACCGGGCTTGTTTATTTCACCGGATTGTATATAATTGCTGTCGGTATTCCCGAAAAACATTTTAAGTGTTGTTACAGCGATACCGGCAAATATTACAGCAATAAGTACAAGAAAAATGGAGGCCAATACATAATGATACGCCGAAGCAGCCGATAGACCTACGCTCAATTCACTGAAGAATACACTAAAAGGTGGCATCCCTGCTATAGCAAATAGTCCTAGAAGGAAAAGAGTACCTGTTACAGGCATTATTTTAAGAATGCCATTGACTTTTTTAATCTCTTTAGTGCCATACTTTAGATAAACATTGCCTGACAGCAAAAATAGCATTGATTTCGTAAATGCGTGGTTAATCATATGGAAAATTGCTGCAAATATTGATAGTTTTGTAAAAAATCCCAGAGCGAATACAATAATTCCCATATGTTCTATGCTTGAATAGGCTAAAAGCCTTTTATAGTCCTTCTGGTAAAGTATAAATATTGCAGCTGCTGCTATGGACAATAGACCCATTCCAATCATAAGCCTTTTTGTATATAGGTCATCAGGACCTAAGTGTTTATTTACTATAGAAAGTATTCTTATAATTCCATAAAGTGCACTGTTTAGAAGAACTCCGGAGAGCAAAGCACTAATAGGTGCCGGGGCCTGACTGTGTGCATCGGGAAGCCAGGTATGCATTGGAGCAAGTCCAACCTTTGTTCCAAAACCCACAAGTATGAATATGAAGGATATTTTTAAAATTCCGCTTTGAAGTGCTCTTGCGTGTTGATATAGGAAGTTCCAGTCCAAAGGTGTTTTTTCACCTGGGAATACACTTCCTGAGGAAATATAAAGAAACACAATTCCAAGAAGTGCAAATGCTATACCAACCGAACATATTATTATGTACTTCCATGCAGCTTCTATAGAATGCTTATTATTATAAAAACCCACAAGAAAAGCGGAGGACAGGGTTGTTGCTTCAATGGCTATCCACATAAGACCAAGATTGGGTGTTGTTACTACTGTCATCATTGTGAAAATGAAAAGGTACAATAAACTGTAATATATCTTTATTTTTTTTGTATCTATTGTTCTTCGGTCATATTCTATATCGAGATATCTTATTGAATAAATGCATACAAGAAAACCAATGGAAAGAATGATGTCAAGCACTATAAGGCTCAGTGAATCTATATAAAATAGCCCGTTTAAAACTGTTTGTTCAATTATACCATTTTCAAGGTATGAACAAGTAGTGTATATCATTACGGCAAGAAGCATTACTGCTCCTGCAATGTTTATAATATGAGCCGTAGCTCGTTTCTTCGAAGTCCAGAACAATAGTGAAAATAATAGTGGTACAATTAAAATAAATGCTTCCATTTGCGTTATCCCCTCAATTCATTAACCCTTAAGATTTCTCATCTTGTTTATATCTATCGAGTCAAAGTTTTCATTTATTCTAAAAACCAGAAGACCCATTATTAAAACTGCCGTCAGAACATCAAAGAAAAGACCTAATTCAACAATCATAGGCATACCGTTTGTAGTAAGGATTGCTGCTGTAAAAAGCCCGTTTTCCATCACAAGAAATCCTATTATTTGGCCTATGGCTTTTTTTCGGCTTATCATAAATAGAAGGCCGATGAGTATTACCGAAATTGAGTTTACGAGATAGGTCTTAATCTGCGGGTCCTTAATATCATTAATAGTTGATACAGAGAAGTAGGTAAGTACAAAAAGACCGCAGCATATAAGTATCAATGTAGGTATGTTAAGGAAGAAATCCTTTGATACCCTTAATTCAATTTTTTTTACAGTTCTTTTCAGTAATCTTGGTATGAGTACTACCTTTACAACAAAGGTAATTAGACATACTACAAAAATGTCAATTTCCCCCTCTTCAAGGAAGCTGAATACTCCCATTACCCCGGCAAGCAATGCAAGCAGTAGTGACTGTATCCGGAAGGTATTTATATAGGAGTTTATTCTTTTATTTGCTACAAGTATAAAGGATGATAGGAGTATTAATATTGAAAACAGATTTAAACAATTATCCATGACTGCCTCCTACAACAAAATATTGAAGAAATCCTAAAAAGGATAGTATAAATGAAATTGCAGCCAGGTTGGGAACACTGAAAAGTTTAAGCTTTACGGTGTTGATTTCTGTAATTGCTATAAGTATTGAGGCTACAACAACTTTGATTACATATAATAAAATGGAAAAAACAATGGCCAGTAATGCATTATCCAATGTTATAATACTGTCTAGCGGTATGAAAAGGTTAACAAGCAATGTTATTAAAACAAGCTGCTTAACTGCTGCACCGAGCTCCATAAGAGCTAGATGCCTGCCTGAATACTCCAGGATCATCGCTTCATGGACCATAGTAAGCTCAAGATGCGTTTCAGGATCATCAACAGGTATTCGTGAGGATTCTGCGATTATAACAATTATCATGGCTAAAAAGCACAAGATATAAACAGGCTGAAAAATACTGGTGCCAATGGACGACATTGTCTCCATCATATTGTGTACCGAGGTTGATTTTGAAATTAAACCAATAGTAAATACCGAAACAAGGAGTGTTGGCTCAATTAGGGATGATATGGCCATTTCCCTGCTGCTTCCCATTCCTCCAAAGGTGCCGCCTGTATCTAATCCTGCAAGTGTCATAAAAAATCTTCCCATTGCCAGGATGTATATGATGAAAATTATATCCCCCCCAAAGATTATAGGAGTTAGCTTAAGACTAACGGGTATCAAGAGTCCTGCCAAAAGTGCGGTAGTAATATTAATATATGGGGTTGCTTTAAAAATCCATGAAGCAGTCTCCGATACAACAACATCTTTTTTTAAAAGCTTATATATATCAAGGTAAAGCTGCAGTACTGGAGGTCCCTTCCTTTTCTGGGAAAGAGCTTTTACCTTTTTTATAATTCCGCTTACAAGGGGTGCAATAAGGAGTATAACAAGTAATTGCACAATAATATAAACAATATTATTCATTCTAATATTTCTCCTTCAAGGTGCTAGGGTATATTGATTTTTGGTATATTTCTTAATAAATTAGATGTTCTTGAAATAAACCAGTTTTCTCAGCTGTTGCTGAATCTATAGTATATCAGCAGGCCAACAATTGTTATAAATATATATAGCAGATATGCATGTACGCTTCCTGTCTGAACTGCGTGCCTGATTTTTCCTGTAGATGCAGTAAACAAACGTGTTAGAGGTGTATAGAGATATTTCTCAAATACTGACTGGGTACGTACCACATACCTCATTGTCTTAGGATAATATGGGGATGTGCCTCCTTCAGGCTGAAGCTCTCGGGAAGGTCTATAAATTGCTCTGAACACAATTCTAAGGGGTTTTGAAAAGCCAGTTGCAGTATATTGCATTCTTGGATTAAGCTCCTTAAAACCGCAGTCCCATGTGCTGTATTTCCGTTCTTTTGTGGATCTGCTTATGAATTTTACTACAAGGAAAACCATAACTGCTATTATAATTCCTGCTGTAAGAATTAACATGGGTGATATTTTATTGGATTCAAGACCTTTTGGGTAATATACAAAGGAAGAAAAGCCTTTCAGTTGAGGTACAATAGATGCTTTAACTATAGAATTGGAAACCTTGTCCAACAATACAAGAACAATTTGTGGAAACAATCCAAATAAAATGCACATAAAGGTTAGCAATCCGGTTCCTAAAAGCATGTTAAAAGGTACTTCAATTGAGTTCTGAGCCTCTGTACTCCTTGGAACTCCCAAAAATGAGATTCCAAAAGCTTTAACAAAGCAAGCGGCAGCAAAAGCACCTGCCATTGCCAGCACTGCCGCAGCCAGTATGGCAATCAGCTTTATAGCATTGCCGCTTATTCCAATGCTTTGGAAAAGAGCTTGCAAAGTAAACCATTCACTGATAAACCCATTAAAAAAGGGCATTGAAGAAATTGAAAGGCAGCCAATCAAGAAAAGCAAACCTGTGTAAGGCATTCTTTTAAGGAGACCGCCGAGCTTTTCCATATTTTTTGTATGGGTTGAATAATATATGGAACCTGAACCTAAGAATAATGCACCTTTAAAGAGAGAGTGGTTAAATAGATGTAACAAAGCTGCTAGTAGTGCCAGTGAACTCAAAATGGTGTTTCCCTTGGCATAACCATAAATTGTAAGCCCTAGACCTATTAATATTATGCCTGTATTTTCTATACTGCTGTAAGCAAGCAGTCTTTTTATATCTATTTCCATAAGTGCGTAAGCTATACCTAAAACAGCTGAGATGCTGCCAACAATTAGAAGTGTTATGCCCCACCACTCAAAGCCACCGCCAAGAACAACATATACAAACTGTATAAGTCCGAAAACAGAGGTTTTACTCATTATACCTGACATTAGGGCAGAGACATTGCTTGGGGCTGCAGGATAAGCATAAGGAAGCCATATGTGAAGAGGTATAATACCTGCCTTTGTCCCAAATCCAATAAGAAGGCAAATAAATATCATATTTTTAGAAAATGGAGGTATAACTGTTGCAGCATTTACGATATCAAAAGAGCCTGTATACGAATATATTGTTATAAAGGCTATGGTCAGGAAGGCTGTTGCTATATGGGTCATGATAAGGTAAAGTGTACCTGACTTCTGGGTTTCTGGATTCTCAGATTCAAATATGACCAGAAAGTATGATGTTAATGCCATTACTTCCCATGCAAGCAGAAATATTAACATGTTTGCCGAGCTGAAAACTGAAACTAGAGATAAAATGAATAAACCGAAAAGAAAGTTGAATAGGCTTGTATTTCTTTTTCCGTAGTATTGCGAAAGATAACTGATGGAATATACTGATACACAGAGTGTCAATATGGATAAAGTAAGTATAAAATATGCAGAAAGCTTGCTTATTTCAAGTTTAAAACTCAGAAACGGTATATTCGAAGTAAAATGAAACAGATGTATTCTGTCTTTATCTGAAATCAGATGGAATACAGAAGTTAAAATTCCTGTTATGGAAGCAATGCCGTAAAGTATGTTTGAAAGCACATTGCCAAGTTTGGAATTATTCAAAAATATAAGAGACGATACTGATCCAACGATCAAGAAACCTAGCATCAGTAAAAATAGTAAATTTATGTAAATTAAATTCACAATTAATTACCCTCCCAATCAAGAAACTGCAAAAAAGTTTGCTCAAGGTTTTATCAAACAAACTATATTATACCTCTTATATCTTGAAAATACAATAGCAATTTAATATAGGGAAGGCATAAATTAAATTATTGGTTCAGTTTTCTAAAGGTGTTTAACGACATACCGGTATACTTTTTAAAGCACTTGCCAAAATAGTTTGGATCATGGATACCGACCCTCTCGCCGATTTCATAACCTTTAAGATCAGTTTCCTTGAATAACTTTAATGCTATATTAATTCTTGTCCTGGTAATATACTCTACAAAAGTATAACCTGTTATCTGGCGGAAGATTCTGCTTAAATAGCTGGGATTCATATAGAATTTGCTTGCGACTTTTGTAAGTGAGATGCTTGGATCGGCAGCGTTTGCATTGATATATTGAACTATATCGGAAATTGTTTTGTTTTTCTTTTTGTTGTGGGAATCTTTTATAAATTTTGCTGCACATAGGGTTAACTTCTTTAGAAACTCTTTCATTTCTATAAGATTGTTGAATTTAACTGCGTTGTTGTAAGGAAGAATCCTTGAGTCTGAAATGTCAGTAAAACCAAAGCCAAATTCTGTAACGGTATCAATGATCATTGTAGTTATATTTATGTAGAGAACCTTTGCTTTTTCAAAATTTAAATTATTGTTGGCATAGAGATCATCAAAAAGATTATCAATTATTTGGGTTGAATCCTTTTCCACTCCGTTTTTTATGCAGAACCCGATTTTATTTATCTGGTCGTTGACATTGTGGTTGTTTAACTTTACGGATAATGATTCAGGCAGTTTAATCCCCATAACATGCCCATCTGCCGAAGGTTTGCTGACATAATTCATATTTATTCCGTTACAGGAATATGAAGAGTCAATTAAGTGATCTGACATTTTAAACACGCCCCCTATTTTTACTTTTATCTATAAAAAATTTACCCCATACATAAATAATATTCGTAATGATTAATAAATTGGGTGTAGATTTTATCAAAAATTATTGTAAAAAAGAAAAATAAAAACCAGTTAACTATAATTAGTAAGTTAATGCTAGTTTTATATATATGTTGGTCTGTTTCGTATATAGGCTAATAAAAATTAATCATACTGCCCAAGCTTTTTTCTGATTTCAGCCTCAGGATCAGGAACACTTGGAGCCTGAATACCGGGCAGGTTATTTGATGAGTTGTTAATTCTCGGTAAGCTGCTATCATTATTCTGGTTTGGATTTGTTATTGAATTTCTATTCTTCTCGTTTTGCTTTTGTATACTTTCTAACATTTTCTGTGTTATGTCATCAGCTGTAATTAAGCTGCTCTGATCTACTCCAGTGAGTTTTTCATTCTTTTTCTTTTCATAAGACACCCTGTCTATTGTAAGTTCACTAATGTCAAGATCTAACTGCAATGTAATTAGATACTCGTCAAAAACTTTCTCTTTGCTGCCAAGTATACTGTTTGCCTTAATCATATGATAAACTGCCTTATCCATATCTATTTTTGTGTTTAAATCCTGATATCTTGAAACATCATCATAAGATGAGTCCTCCTCAATGCCGGATTGGGGAATTGTGCTGTTTGAGCTGCTAAAGGAGACTATCTGATTTAAATTGGAAACTACCACTTGAACATACTGCTTACTGCCGTCAATTTCTTCTTTTTTGTAGCCTTCATTTAGGAGAGCATCAACTTTTTGCTTCCAATCAATATTTTCCTGGCTGCCTTGATTGACACTGTTTTGACTATTTTCCTGATTGCTTTGTGTAGGATTTGCCTGTTTGTCATAAGAAGCAGCCGGGGTTGCTGCTTGTGGAACAGGTGTACTGTTTGAAACTAAGTTTGTAATGTCGGGACTGCTGTTTACTTCAACTGAATTACTTGGAGAAGAATTTATAGTTTCATTATTGACACTTGCTGAATCTCTGTCACTTAAAAAGAAAAGTAGTAATGAACCTGCAAATACAGCAATGAAAATTCCTGAAAAAATTAATATGGGCTTTGTCCCTTTAAAACTCGTGATTTTATTTGAATTTTTCTTGTGATTTTTCATATGTATCCCTCCAATGAATATTATATTAGGTAATTTATAGAATTGTAAAGATGAATATATTTTGTAAGAATTGTTTAAAAATATCTTGGAAGGAAAGCTAATCTATATATTGCTGTTTAATTAATATTTATATTGCTATTTATTAATTTTTAGGAAGGCTGAAGTAAAATGTGGCACCTTTGTTTATTTCACCTGTCATCCAGGCTCTGCCATTATGCCGTTTAAGAATACGCTGACAAATAGCCAGACCAACTCCTGAACCTTCAAATTCGTCTTTGGAATGAAGTCTTTGAAACACCCCGAAAAGTCTTGACGAGTACCGCATATCAAAGCCTGCACCATTATCGGAAATGGAAAATACATATTCATTATTGCCTTCTGTTGATTGTACATCTATAATAGCGGTTTCTTTATTGCGGGTATATTTAAAAGCATTAGAAAGTATGTTTGATATCAAAAGTTTTATCATGACTCTATCACCATTTACCAATGGAAGGGGATGTATATTAAGCAGTACTTTTCTATTGGGTTCGATGTTTTTTAAGTCGTTGTATGCATCAAGAAAAATATCATTAAGGTTAAGGGATTGGAAATGAACTTTCATTTCGCACATTTTTGAAAATTCAAGTAAACGGTCAATGGTATGTACAATTTCTGTGGATTTTTCCTGTATGTTAAAAACAAGCTCTTTTCCATCCTCATCTAATTGATTTATATGGTCCTCAGTCAAAATCTCAACTAATTTGTTTAATGAAAGTAAAGGTGCCTTGAGGTCATGGGATACTGTATAACAGAAGCTGTCAAGCTCTTGATTGGCCTCTTTTAATGATTCGGTATGTCTTTTAAGAATAAGGTGTGTATTAACACGGGCAAGAAGTTCTGTAGCATTGTACGGTTTGATTACATAGTCCTGACCTCCTAAATCAAAGCCTTTACGTATACTTTCTTCATCATTGGAAGAGGTAAGGAATATTACAGGGATGCTGCTTAGAGCAGGAGTATTTTTTATCAGTTTGCAAAGTTCAAACCCATCCATTTGCGGCATAGATATGTCTAAAAGAATTAAATCGGGTTTTTGGTTATTAATAAGCTTTAAAGCAGTATCCCCACTAGTTGCAACCCTGATTCTGAAATTGCTGTCTTTTAGAACCATAACAGCTGCTTCTATATGTTCAGGTGTGTCATCAACCAGTAATATATCTGAGGGCCTGGATAATAGAAGATTTTCCATCTATCGTTTTTCCTTTCATGTTGGGATATACGGGATGATAAAAATTATTTTAATCATTAGCACCAAAGTCCTTTGACTTCTTTGATCTATATAATAAAAAGCTTTAAATAATTTTAAAATATAGTACTATAAAAATCAATAGTTGTTTCAACGAGAATAACAGTTGTTAAAATTACAGTTGTTGAGGGCGTTGTCAAATAATTAACGGGAATAAAAAATAGTAATTGTACAAATGGTGAATTTGATTTAAAATAAAAGTAAGGCACAGATGCCAAGTTAGCTACTTGACTCTGTGCTTTTTTATTGTATTTGAGATGGTGAGTTTATGGGGTCAAAATGGGTGATAAAGCAATCTAATATAAGCGGCATTGTTTTGGTTATATTTTGTTTAATAGTGGTTATGCTGGGGTGGAGCATATTATATATGAATTCCAGCATAAAAGCTGAACAAAATGCTGAAAAGAGACGGACAGAGTTTAAGCAATTGGGAATTAATCTTGCTGATGCATCCGATTATTTGACGGATGAGGCAAGAAAGTTTGCGGTAACAAATGATATTAAACATTTAAAGAGGTATTGGGAGGAAATAAATGTAACAAGAACGCGGGATAAAGTTATTTCAAGGCTGCAGGAGCTGGAATCCCCCAAGGAGGAATTGGAACTTCTTGCAGAGGCTAAAAAATATTCAGATGCATTGGTAGAGACTGAAAGGAGATCTATGAGGTTGGTAATGGAGGCATTGGGGGAGAAAGAATCAAATATGTTACCGGAAATAGCCTCTTTCCAACTAAGTAATGAAGATAAGAAATTAGACAGGGATGAAAAATTGTCAAAAGCCATAGAAATAATGAATGATGCCCGTTATGATGCAGATAAAAAAAATATAATGGATCCTATTGCTAAATTTCAAGGAATAATGAATAAACGCTTAGAAGCCGAGTTGGAGTTAGCCAGGAAAGGTACCGGTAGAGCAACTGCTTTACAAGTAGTTCTTGCATTTATAATAATTCTTGCTATTGCAATCTTAATAAGAATACTGTTTACACAAGTGACCTCCCCAATTAAAAATTATACTTTGATTTTAAGAGACTTTTCTTTTGATAATGAAGGGTTTAGTCTTACACCTCAAGGAACTTCGGAGCTAAGAATGCTTGCGAATAATTTTAACCAGCTGTACAAGTCGTTCCAGAGTGAGCTGATTAGGAGAAGGAATGCAGAAGAAACAATGAAGGCTGCAAGGGATGAAGCTGACTCTGCCAACATGGCTAAAAGTGAATTCCTTGCTAAAATGAGTCATGAGATTAGAACTCCGCTAAACAGCATTATAGGATACCAGTATTTGATTAGGAATACCCATCTTATTCCAAATCAGGCCGAATATGTTGACAATATCGGTATAGCTGCTAAAAACTTATTGGATATCATCAATGAAATATTGGATTTTTCCAAAATTGAAGCGGGAAGAATGGTTTTGGATGAAGTAGAATTCAATCTTGATTCAATGATAAGGGAGCTTTACATAATTGTTGGAATGGAAGCTAAAAGAAAAGGCATTGATCTTTGTGTAAATATTGATCCCGGTGTGCCCAAATTTTTTAGAGGAGATATTATAAGGATCAAACAGGTTCTTCTTAATCTATTGGCAAATGGAATAAAGTTTACTCATAAAGGGAGTGTTTTTGTTGGTGTTGAACTATATGAGAAAGATCTGGACCATACTGTTATCAAGTTCTATGTAAAGGACACAGGAATAGGAATAAGTGATGAGCAAAAAAAGTCATTATTCCAAGCTTTTACCCAGGGGGACGCTTCCACATCCAGAAAATATGGAGGCACCGGGTTGGGACTGGCAATTTCAAAAAAAATTGTTGAGCTTATGGGAGGAGAAATAAGTGTAGAAAGTCAGGTTGGTGTGGGATCAACATTCGGTTTTACAGTGAGATTGAAAATAGCAGACTCTTTTTCCCTATCGCATGAAAGTATAAATAAAGACATTGGAATAGAACTTTTTCTAAACAAAAGAATTCTTCTTGTGGAAGACAGTGAAGTCAATTTGAAAATGACGAAAGAAATACTTGAGAGTATGGGAATTGCAGCAGACATAGCCAATAGCGGCCCGGAAGCAATCCGGATGGTACGGCAATATAAATATGCAGCCGTACTTATGGACATACGTATGCCGCAAATGGACGGATACGAAACAACTAAACATATAAGGAAATTTACGAGCTCTGTTCCAATAATAGCATTGACAGCTGATGTGGTTGAAGGTGTTTCTCAAAATGCCAGAGAAGCTGGCATGGACGGTTTTTTGACAAAGCCTTTGGAGCCAATAAAGCTTTTGGAGGTACTTTCAGGTATTTTGATGGGTGGGAACGAGAAAAATTCCCAAGATAATTATAATAATAAACAAAGTAAAGAAGATATTTATGATGATAAGCAAAGTAAAAAGGACATAAAAATAGATAATATAAAAACAGATAATATAATAACGGATAATACTGATGTCTGTAATTCGCTGGATTCTGATGGAGCAATAAGAAGATTAGGGGGTAATGAACACAAATATATCAGCCTTTTAGAATTATTTATAGAAAGCCATAAAGAGGATGGAGTTAAAATTATGGACTTTATCTCATCGGGGAAAACCCGGGAACTTAAGGATTTTATTCACACACTTAAGGGAAGTGCAGCCAATATTGGGGCTTTAGGCATCAAGAATATTCTTAATAAAATGGAAAGCGAAATATTAAACGGTAACATAGAAGAAATTAAAAGCCTTGCAAATGTTTTTGGGATTGAGTTAAAAGATGTTTGTGGGAGGGCAATCCAATATATTGGATCCTTTGATAATGTGACCCTCAGTAAAAATGAGGATGTTGGAAGGGTAAGTTCTTTAAATATGCAAGAAGATCTGAAGGTTCTTTATAAGCTCCTTTGTGAGGGAGATTCAACTGCCAAAAGCCTGTTTAAAGAAAAAATGGATTATCTGGCTGAAGTTTTAGAAATGAAAGATTATAACAGATTGAAAGGGAAAATTACATCATATAAATTTCATGAGGCAGCAGTATGTGTTGAAAGGATTCTTGGAGATAAAAAGGTTAGTTTCTATTGAGACGCGAGACTGAAAAATTTAGGGTTTGGTGTCTTTATATTTGAATTGCACCTTGGAGGGATGGTTTTATATGTATAGGGTGTTGATTGTTGATGATGATAGGGCGGTAAGGTATATGCTCAAAAGGTTTAAAGGTTGGAACCGCTTTGGGTTTATACCGGTTGATGAAGCCTGTGACGGCAAAGAGGCATTAAAAAAGCTTCAGGCGGGTGAATTTGACATTGTAATTTCTGATATAAAAATGCCAGGTATGGACGGTATTGAGTTTTTGAGTGAGTTAAGAAGAATGAAAAATGATATATGTGTTTTATTTCTCAGCACCCATAGTGATTTTTCTTATGCAAAGCAGGGTATACGACTGGGAGTTTTTGATTATCTTACAAAGCCGTTAAAAGATGAAGCTTTATATGAGGCACTGGAGAGAGTGAAGGTGTATCTGGATGGGAGAAATATGAAAGAAGGCGACATGGATGGACACAGTATTTTTTTGGAAAGCATACAGGCTTATTCTAAAAATGATGAAAAGGAGCTTGTTTCAGAGATATTATCTGGAAGTCTGGATGCAGTAAACAAAGGCAGAAACATATGTGATAATTTAATTGACTTTACAGATGGTGATTCGGCAAGACTTGCAATACTGCTTGAAAATATTATTCTTGAAATAGATGAGAGTATTAATAAGCAGTTTCCCTGGATAAAAAAAGTGGAAAGCATGATGACGAAATATAGTTTCAAAGGAGAAGAAAATGTTTCGTTGAAGAAACATTTTCTTGATTACATAAGCAGCTGGGTAAGAATTATTGCAAAATATGAATTGCATCAGTCGGACAGCTTGATGCGGAAAATTTGTGAATATGTTATAAACCACATTGAAGAGGATGTTAAAGTAGAGACAATTGCAAATGAGCTTTACGTCAGCAGAGATTATATTGGGAAGGTATTTAAGCAAAAGGCAGGATATCATTTAAGTGAGTATATTACAAAGGTTAAGATGGAACATGCCAAATACCTTATTTCAAAAAGGTATAAGAATTATGAAATAAGTGAGAAATTAGGATATAAAAAGTCCGATTATTTTTCTCAGCTATTTAAATGTTATACTGGCTATACTCCAACAGAATACAGGAAAAATATTGTGTAATTTGAAAAGAAATTATAAGTTGGATTTGTAAAAAATGCAGGATTGATTGGTTTAAATTGCAAAAATTCGGATTTTTGGTGTAAAAGTTCGGTTTTGTGGGGTTCTATATTTAGCAGTTTAAAGGTAGAATTAACATATAATTAAATAGATAACTGATTCCTTGATTGAATCAATATGGCATAGCCAGGGTGCTATGAATAATGCATATTCAAAAAGAAATTTATGCATTATTTATAGCACTTTTTGTTTAAATCTGGAAAATTGCTGTATATAATACATTAAATTTATTACTACAACAATCGGTGCTAGAATTTTCCAGAAACCAAATATATCTCTTGTGGCCATGAGATTTGTATATCAAAAATAAATACGATTAATCTTTTACATTTATCTTCTGCTAAATGTAAGATTAATAACGTATTTAATATAAATAAACTTGAAAATCCAATTTATCACATTACTGAAAGGTGGTCAATTTTATGAAAAAAAATAAACTATATAAAATTAGAAAAGCTTTAATCTGTGTTACAGCGATTGCTTTATCCGCATCCCTGCTTTTTACAGGCTGCGGAACTGAAGAACAGGAAGCATCTGAGAATAAGCCGGGAACAAATGATTCATCAGATACTATAAAGGTGGGTATACTCCATTCATTGAGCGGAACCATGGCTATTAGCGAAGTATCTGTCAAGGATGCAGAAATGTTGGCAATAGAGGAAATTAATGCGGCTGGTGGTGTACTGGGGAAAAAAATTGAACCGGTTATTGAGGATGGAGCTTCCGATTGGCCTAAATTTGCAGAAAAGGCAAAGAAGCTTCTCCAAAGCGACAAGGTTGCAACAGTGTTTGGATGTTGGACTTCTGCCAGCCGTAAAGCTGTATTGCCGGTATTTGAGGAGAACAATGGACTTTTGTGGTACCCGGTACAGTATGAAGGAATGGAGTCATCACCAAACATTTTCTATACGGGTGCCGCACCAAATCAGCAAATTGTTCCTGCCGTTGAATGGCTTTTAAAGAACAAGGGAAAGAAATTTTTCCTTCTTGGATCTGATTATGTATTCCCGAGAACTGCTAATAAAATAATCAAAGCTCAGTTAAGCTCAATGGGCGGTGAAATGATTTCAGAAGAATACACTCCTTTAGGCCATACTGATTATAGCACTATTGTAAATAAGATAAAAACTGCTAAACCCGATGTAGTATTCAATACTTTAAACGGTGACAGCAATGTTGCCTTCTTCAAACAGCTCAAGGATGCAGGAATAACTTCAGAGGATATTACTACTTGCTCTGTAAGTGTTGCAGAAGAAGAGATAAGGGGTATTGGGGCGGAAAACATGAAAGGTCACCTTGTATCCTGGAACTATTACCAGACAACAGATACACCTGAAAATGCAGAGTTTGTAAAAAAATACAAGGCTAAATACGGAGATAATAGGGTTACCGATGATCCTATAGAAGCGGCATATATAGCAGTATATTTGTGGGCGGAGGCAGTTAAAAAGGCAGGATCTACAGATATTGACAAAGTTAAGGAAGCAGCAAAAGGATTGGAATTTAAAGCTCCTGAAGGAACGGTCAAGATCGAAGGTGAGAACCAGCACATATGGAAGCCTGTAAGGATTGGTGAGGTACAGGGGGATGGTATGATCAAAGAAATATGGAGTACAGGTGAATCTGTAAGACCTGATCCGTTCTTAAAGACATATGATTGGGCAAAAGGATTAAGTGACTGATGAGAGTATAAATGTGCAGGAAATTATGGTGTCTGTGGGTGCCATAATTTCCTAATAAATGATTGAATCCTCGAAAGTTATTGGAGAGTGGATTATATGAGTACCAATTTATTGCAAATTTTTAACGGCATAAGCGTAAGCTCAATTCTTTTGTTGGCTGCATTGGGATTGGCGATAACATTCGGTTTGATGAAAATTATAAACATGGCCCATGGCGAATTGATCATGATAGGTGCATATGTCACATATATGGTACAAAACGTTTTTATATCCTTAGTTGATGATAAATTTTTCGATCTGTATTTCATACTTGCAATACCCCTTTCATTTTTGGTAACAGCATTTATGGGTTATGTGCTTGAAATTACCATCATAAAACGTTTGTACGGAAGGCCTTTAGACAGTTTATTGGCCACATGGGGTGTGAGCCTTATTCTTCAACAGTTGGCAAGGAGCATTTTTGGGGCTCCAAACGTGGATGTAAAAAGTCCCGGATGGTTAAATGGAGGATTGACTGTTTTTAATGATCTTCAACTGCCTTACAAAAGGCTTTTCATAATTTTACTGGTTGGATTTTGCATAGTGGGCGTATACTTTTTTCTTTATAAAACAGATGGGGGAAGAAGAATTAGAGCTGTTATGCAGAACAGGAGCATGGCACAGAGCCTTGGAATCAACACAAGGCGGGTGGATGCGATGACATTTGCATTAGGATCGGGATTAGCCGGTATTGCGGGCTGTGCATTGACACTGTTAGGCTCAATTGGACCAACCCTTGGAACAAACTATATTATTGATACATTTATGGTTGTTGTGTTAGGTGGTGTGGGAAGGATAATAGGAACAGTGACGGGAGCCGGAGCAATAGGAATCGGAAATACGACTTTTGAATTTTTTACAAACGCTTCAATGGGAAAAGTTTTAGTCTTTCTTATGGTTATTCTATTTCTTCAATGGAAGCCTCAAGGCTTCTTTACTATAAGCAGCAGAGCTCTTGATGAGTAGGGGGGGTGAGTATCATGAACGAAAATTTACAAGGAATTAAAGGGAGGCTACTTGGGAATAACATAACAGTTACAGTTTTATTGGTTCTTCTGGCCATAGCACCATTATTTCTTTCAGACTTCAGAACCAACCTTCTCGGAAAGTTCATTGCCTTTGCTGTTTTGGCCCTTGGAATTGACCTTATATGGGGCTATACGGGAATACTTAGTCTTGGTCATGGTGTTTACTTTGGTCTGGGTGCATATTGTATGGCAATGTACTTAAAGCTGGAAGCAAGCGGAGGAAAACTGCCTGATTTTATGTCCTGGAGCGGCCAGGAAACGTTGCCCTGGTTCTGGAAGCCTTTCGCTTATGCACCCCTGGCAATCATATTGTCTGTTCTGGTGCCCGTAATACTGGCGTTGGTAGTAGGATATCTTACATTTAAGAACAGGATTAAAGGTGTATACTTCTCCATTCTGACCCAAGCTCTTTCCATCATTTTTGTTGTTTTATTTGTAGGTCAGCAAGCTTTTACAGGAGGTACCAACGGTATTACCAATTTTAAAACCATTTTCGGACTTTCCATCTCTGCTTCATCTACAAAGGTTGGCCTTTATTATGTGGCTTTGGCAGTGCTGATACTGACATTTATATTCTGTAAATGGATTGTAAGAAGACGTATCGGGAAAGTTTTGATTGCCATCAGGGATGGTGAAAACAGGGTGCGTTTTTCGGGTTACAATCCTGCAGCTTATAAAACCTTTGTGTATTGTATTTCCGCAGGTCTTGCAGGTTTGGCAGGAGCCTTGTTTGTTCCCCAGGTAGGTATTATATCTCCCAATGAGATGGGTATTGTTCCGTCTGTTGAAATGGTTATATGGGTTGCTATAGGCGGAAGGGGTACTTTGGTGGGAGCGATTATTGGAGCCATATTGGTAAATTCCCTTAAAAGTGCGGTAAGTGAAAGCTTCCCTGCTGTCTGGTCATATTTTATAGGTATTATGTTTGTAGCTGTAGTTATATTTATGCCTTATGGTTTGATGGGTTTATCAAAACAAATAAAGAATAAAATAGAAAAAATAAGAAATATGAGAAAAAATTCTAAAACAGATTCTCAGACAAATATAAATATGATTGAAGGGTTAGGATGTGATGAACATGTTGGATAATATTTTGGAAATCAAGGATTTGACAGTGAGCTTTGATGGTTTTAAAGCGGTGAACAGACTAAATACTTCAGTAAAAAAAGGTGATATACACTTTTTTATCGGACCTAATGGAGCCGGAAAAACAACTTTGCTCGATGCAATCTGCGGGCGGGTCAGACCTGCAGAAGGTAGTATTATGTTTAAGTCTATCAGTGATGTCACTAAAATGTCTGAGCATCAGATTGTGGAACTGGGTATCGGAAGGAAGTTCCAGGTGCCGTCGGTTTTTATGGGGATTACAATTTATGAAAACATGGAGCTTGCAGCAGTAAAAAAGAGGTCGTTGTATTCCTCAATTTTTACAAAGCTAAATAAAGAACAAATGGAAAGAATAGAAGATGTGCTTAGAACTATTGGTCTATATGAGAAAAGGTACCGTACACCAGCAGCACTTTCCCATGGTGAAAAGCAATGGCTTGAGATAGGTATGCTTTTGGTGCAGCAGCCTGAAATAATGCTTTTGGATGAGCCTGTTGCAGGTATGGGAAGGAAGGAAACTGAAAGAACCGGAGAGCTTCTTAGAGAAATCTCGGAGAAATGTTCAGTAATTGTTGTTGAGCATGATATGGAGTTTGTGAGGGAATGTGCAGACAGAGTGACGGTGTTGCATGAAGGTATGCTGTTAGATGAGGGGATTATGCAGGATGTTCAGAATAATCCTAAGGTTATAGAAGTTTACCTGGGGAGAGGAGGAGAATAATATGCTTAAGGTAAATAATCTTTGTGCTTACTATGGAGAAAGTATCATATTGAAGGATGTGAGCCTTTGTGTTGAGCCTGGTAGTGTGGCATGCCTTCTGGGCAGAAATGGAGTAGGTAAATCAACTTTCCTAAAGAGTGTCATGGGGCTGGTAAAGACACCAAAAGGAAGCGTACATCTGGATAATGAAAATATAACCAGATTGCCCACCTACAATAGGGCAAGAAAGGGTATTGGTTATGTGCCTCAGGGCAGAGATATCTTTCCTCAATTGACGGTATATGAGAATCTTATTTTAGGATTGGAAAGAAATGGCTATAAAAAAGGAGTTTTAACAGAGGAAGTATTTGAATTGTTTCCTGTCTTAAAGACAATGATGAAAAGAAAGGGAGGAGATTTAAGCGGAGGACAGCAGCAGCAGTTAGCTATTGCCCGTGCTCTGGTATCAGAGCCTAAGATCCTTCTTTTAGATGAGCCTACTGAAGGAATTCAGCCTTCCATTATACAGGATATAGGAAGGGTTATAAAAAAGCTTAAAGCACGTGGAAATGTTACTATGCTTATTGTAGAGCAATACCTGGAATTTGTTATGGATGTAGCGGATTATTTCTATGTTATGGACAAAGGCAGTATCGTTTTGGATGGAAAAACAGAGGGAATTGATCCCCAAAAAATACAAGAAAAGATTGCAATTTAATGATCAATGCTATAATGCTTAAGTGATGTAATTTGTGGTGTAATTATAATTTAATTTATTGTGCTACATTTAATTTAGGAGGTTGATGAAGGATGCATTTGACACCTAGGGAAACGGAAAAGCTCATGCTTCATTTTGCAGGTGAATTAGCGAGAAAACGCAAAGACAGGGGCATTAAACTCAATTATCCTGAGGCTATAGCACTCATAAGCTCTGAACTTATGGAAGCTGCCAGAGATGGAAAGTCTGTTATTGAGTTGATGCAGTATGGAGCAAAGATACTGTCAAAGGACGATGTGATGGATGGTGTTGATGCCATGATACATGAGATTCAAATAGAAGCCACATTTCCGGATGGTACAAAGCTTGTTACCGTTCACAATCCCATACGCTGAAGGAGGGGGCTGAAAATGATTCCCGGTGAATATTTTATTCAAAATGAGTTTGTTACTATAAATAATGAAAGAAAGACCTTGTCTGTCAAGGTTTCAAATACTGGAGACAGGCCTGTTCAAGTTGGCTCACATTTTCATTTCTTTGAAGTTAACTCCTGTCTTGAGTTTGATAGGAAGAGTGCCTTTGGTATGAGGCTTGATATTGCTTCCGGAACAGCTATCAGATTTGAACCGGGAGAGGAGAAGGAAGTTCAACTGGTTGAAATTGGAGGAAAAAGGGTAGTTCATGGGCTTAATGACTTGACTGCAGGTATGATTGATCAAGAAAAATCACTGGAAGATGCGTTGAAAAAGGCAAAAGATCTTGGTTTTAAGGGGGTGGAGTAAAGTGAGTATAAAAATTAGAGGTGAGGATTATGCAGATATGTACGGCCCCACCAAAGGCGATAGGGTTAGGCTTGCAGATACTGAGCTCATCATAGAGATTGAAGAGGACTACACCGTTTATGGTGACGAATGTAAATTCGGAGGAGGCAAATCCATAAGGGACGGAATGGGTCAATCGCCCTCAGCTTCAAGGGATGACAAGGTTTTGGATTTGGTTGTCACCAATGCAATTGTGCTTGATTCGTGGGGAATTGTTAAGGGAGATATAGGAATCAGGGATGGTAAAATAGTAGGAATTGGCAAGGCTGGAAATCCTGATGTTATGAATGGCATTTTTAAGGATCTGGTAATTGGTGCTTCTACTGAGGTTATTGCCGGAGAGGGACTCATTGCCACTCCTGGTGGAATAGATACACACATACATTTTATATGTCCACAGCAGATTGAAACTGCATTGTACAGCGGCATAACTACCATGTTGGGCGGAGGAACGGGCCCTGCAGACGGAACAAATGCCACTACCTGTACACCGGGAAGCTTTAACATACGAAAGATGTTGGAGGCTGCAGAGGACTTTCCGATGAACCTTGGATTTCTGGCAAAAGGCAATGCTTCTTTTGAGAAGCCTTTGGCAGAACAGATAGAAGCCGGAGCGATAGGGTTAAAGCTTCATGAGGACTGGGGAACAACTCCAAAGGCTATAGATACTTGTTTAAAGGTGGCGGATCTTTTTGATGTACAAGTGGCAATACATACAGATACTTTAAATGAAGCAGGCTTTGTTGAGGATACGATAAGGGCAATTGCCGGGAGAACGATTCATACCTACCATACTGAGGGAGCCGGAGGCGGCCATGCACCCGATATAATTAAGATTGCAGCACTTATGAATGTGATTCCGTCGTCTACCAATCCCACAATGCCTTATACTGTAAACACCCTGGACGAACACCTTGATATGTTGATGGTATGCCATCATTTGGACAGCAAGGTGAAGGAAGATGTTGCGTTTGCAGACTCTAGAATCAGACCTGAGACTATTGCTGCTGAGGACATACTCCATGATATGGGAGTTTTTAGCATAATGAGTTCCGATTCTCAGGCTATGGGTCGTGTTGGAGAAGTTATTATAAGGACATGGCAGACTGCCCATAAAATGAAGATTCAAAGAGGTGCTTTATCGGGAGAAAAAGGCGGCAGTGACAACTTAAGAGCAAAAAGATTCATTGCAAAATATACCATAAACCCTGCAATAGCTCATGGTATATCAAAGTATGTGGGTTCTCTGGAAGGGGGCAAAATTGCGGATATTGTTCTATGGAAGCCTGCAATGTTCGGTGTTAAGCCCGAAATGATAATAAAGGGCGGGTTTATTGTATCAAGCAGGATGGGTGATGCCAATGCCTCTATTCCAACGCCGCAGCCTGTAATTTATAAAAATATGTTTGGGGCATTCGGCAGGGCAAAGTACGGAACATGCATGACCTTTGTTTCAAAGGCTTCATTACAAAATTGCATCATAGAAAAAATGGGCCTTCAAAAGACAGTTGTGCCTGTATCAGGATGCAGGAATATTACCAAAAAGGATATGATATTAAATGATGCGACACCTAATATTGAAGTGGACCCTGAAACCTACGATGTAAGGGTAGATGGGGAGCTTATTACATGTGAGCCCCTTGAGGTTTTGCCAATGGCACAGCGATATTTTATGTTTTAAGGGTGGGGAAAAAATGATTGCAGATAAGGTTCTTTATAATTTAAAAGAAGTGGATAACAAGGATTTGATCGTAGATTTTATTGATGTGGAATGGTTTGAGGTTGAGAAAAAAATACTTCATAAGATCGGTTCAAATGGAATGGAAATAGGAATAAGAAACAATGGAGGAGAAGCTTTAAAAGAAGGTGATGTACTATGGCAGGACGGAAACAAGGTGTTGGTTGTAAGAATTCCTTATTGTGATTGCATCGCTATGAATCCTCAAAGCAGGTATGAAACGGCAAAAGCATGCTATGAGATGGGCAACAGACATGCACCTCTTTTTATAGAGGGGGATGAACTTCTTACTCCATATGACGAACCGTTGATGAATGCACTGATAAAATGCGGACTTTCACCTTACAAAAAAAGCTGTAAACTAATAACACCTTTAGGGAGGCATGCTCATGGACACTCGCATTCCCATTCCCACTGAGAAAGATGGAATACCTTTTTTTCATCTGTTGCAGATTAGTGATCCATTATTTCCAATAGGGGGTTTTACTCAATCCTATGGTCTTGAAACATATGTTCAAAAGGGTATTGTACACGATCCTGAATCTTCGCGAATATATCTTGAGAACTACCTTTTACACAGCTTTCTGTATAATGATTTACTTGCGGTAAAGCTGGCGTGGGAATATACCAGCAATGAACAAATAGAAAGGGTTATGGGGCTTGATGAGCTTTTTTCAGCTTCAAAGGCACCTAGAGAAATTAGGACGGCCAGTGTGAAGCTTGGTAAAAGGTTTATGAAAATGCTTGAAATTGTATTGGGCACAAATGATACATTTGAAACGATGATTGAAAAAGTTAATAAAGGAGATATTGAAGGATGTTATCCTGTTATGTATGGATTTGTTACAAGTCTTTTATCTATTGGGAAAACTCAAGCTCTTTCAGCTGTAACCTATGGTGCAGCTTCTGCAATAATAAATAATTGTGCAAAACTTATACCCATAAGCCAAAATGATGGGCAAAGGATATTGTTCGTCATGCATGGAATCTTTCAAAAGCTTCTTTACAAGGTGGAAGACCTTTCGGAAGAACATATGGGAAGCAGTTGTTTTGGATTTGATCTAAGATCAATGCAGCATGAGAGGCTTTATACCAGGTTATATATTTCATAGCTATATTTTTTTATAGAATGGAGGGTTAATATGAATTATGTAAAAATAGGGGTTGGAGGACCTGTTGGATCGGGAAAAACTGCCATTATTGAAAAATTGACAAGAGAGATGGCATCGACTTATAGCATAGGTGTCGTAACTAATGATATATACACAAAGGAAGATGCTGAATTTCTAATAAAGAATAGTGTTCTGCCAAAGGAAAGGATAATAGGCGTTGAGACAGGAGGATGTCCTCATACGGCAATCCGTGAGGATGCTTCCATGAATCTTGAAGCAGTGGAGGACCTGGTTCAACGGTTTCCCGATATACAAATTGTATTTATAGAAAGCGGAGGGGATAATCTTTCTGCAACATTTAGTCCGGAGCTGGCAGATGCAACAATATATGTCATAGATGTAGCGGAAGGCGATAAGATTCCGCGAAAAGGAGGACCGGGAATAACAAGATCGGATCTTCTCGTAATTAACAAAATTGATCTTGCACCTTATGTTGGAGCAAGCTTAGAGGTAATGGAGAGAGACTCAAAAAAAATGAGAGGGGATAAACCGTTTATTTTTACCAATCTTAATACCAATGAAGGGCTTGACAAGGTTATTGCCTGGATTAAGAAAAGTGTCCTGTTAGAAGGTGTTTAAATATGAAGAATCCATTTGGGAAAGAAAGCCTCTTATTAATAAAATCAAAAGCTATAAATGGAAAAACGTATCTGGAAAACTCATATTTTTCAGCACCGTTTAAAATTGCCAAGCCGTTCTATGAAGACAATGGTATTATGAGTATCATGGTTATGTCTGCGTCAGCGGGAATAATGGAAGGTGATACATATAGGATTGATGTGGAGCTGGATGCAGAATCTAAAGTCAGGTTGGAAAGCCAGTCATATCAAAAAATTCACCGAATGAAGGAGGGTTGTGCATTACAACACAATAGTTTCAGGCTTGGAAAAGGATCTTTTTTGGATTATTGGCCTAAGGCTGTTATACCGTTTAAGGATTCACGTTTTCGCTCTACCATGGAGTGCAGGATGGCTGAGGGCTCAGCGTTTCTCTATTCCGAAATATTATCGGGGGGTAGAGTAAAAAGTGGAGAAGTATTTGAATTTGGTGAATATCGAAGCAGTATCCGCATTTATTACGGAAATGAGCTTATATTTGCGGAAAATCAGTTTCTTTGTCCAATGGAGCAATATCTTGGAGGAATAGGATTTTTTGAAGGATATACCCATTTGGCATCCCTTGGATTTTTCTATGATAAGCTGGATGATAGTCTTATAGATGATATTTATGAAGAGCTTGATACCATAGATGGTTTGCAGTTTGGCATCAGCAAAGCAAAGAAATTCGGTTTGGTTGTAAGAATACTTGAAAATAGGAGTGATAAGCTGGAAAATATACTAGGATGTGTTAAACACATCCTAGCTAATATCGTCTTCTGAAAAAAGCAAATAAAGCTGAAAAGGCAAAGAACAGAATGCTTACCCCTAAAAATATATTTTCTATTATTGTACCTACATTGACAGTAAATGTGTATTGTTTATTAAAGTTAAAGTGAAGCCATATACATGTTAGTACCGATATGGAAATGAAAAGCATTAATGCTGCAAAGCTTGTTAAATATGTCAATGATTTTACTCTTTCATCACCTTTTTTGAGCTTTCTATAAGGTATGTATGTAAAAATGAATGGAATTAATAAAAGGGGTATTCCGTAAATATAAATGTAATCTATGGAAAATAAGCCTAGTAAGATAAAAACAATGGTAACTAAAGATATTAAAATGATATCGTAGTTGTTTCTTAGACTTTGCTCTCTAAAAATATTATTTTTCATTTTCAGGTTCCTCCTCCTTATCAAATATAAAAACCTGCTCAATGGTTAATTCAAAGAGCTGTGAAATTTTATGTGCCAAAATGATTGAAGGATTGTACTTGCCTTTTTCCAATGATATAATTGTTTGCCTGGATACGTCCACCTTATTGGCCAATTCATCCTGTGTCAATTTATACTTTTCTCTCAATTCTTTTATTCTATTTTTCAAATAGAACCCCCCAGTTCAATAAAAAAGGTAAAGTTAACTTTACGTTATAATTATATCACGATGAACATATAATGTAAAGGTAATTTTACATTTATATAAAATTAGAATTTTTGACTTCGTCAATTGACAATTAAAAACAAACAGTTTATAATGTATATATAGTATATATACACTATAAACTATATAATAAGGTGGAAGAAATGTGAGAATAGTGATATCAAATAGCAGCGGAGTTCCTATATATGAGCAAATAAAGGAACAGATTAAAAATGCCATATTAAGTGGAGAACTGTCGGAGGGTGAACTGCTGCCGTCAATAAGACGGCTGGCAAAGGATCTCAAGATAAGTGTCATCACCACAACCCGTGCATATGGGGATCTGGAGCAGGAAGGTTTTGTAGCAAATGTACAGGGAAAAGGCTGTTTTGTTTTGCCTAAAAACTCGGAAATGGTTCGCGAGCAGCTTTTGCGGAATATTGAGGAAAGCTTCACTGCAGCTATTAATTCGGCAAAAATAGCAAAAATAAGCAGGGATGAGCTCCGGGCAATTTTCGAAACAATGCTTAAGGAGGAAATTTATGAGTAATGTATTGGAAATCAGTAACTTAAATAAGAGCTTTGGTGATTTTTCTCTAAAAAATGTTAGGTTTTCTTTGCCCCAAGGTTATATCATGGGATTTATAGGACCTAATGGTGCAGGAAAGACTACCACAATAAAGCTTATATTGAATATGATAAAAAGACAATCGGGTGATATCAAGGTATTGGAACTTGATAATATAAAGCATGAAGATACCATAAAGGAACAAATTGGGGTGGTATTCGATCAACCTTATTTTGTGGATGATTGGAGCCTTAATGATGTTGAGAAGGCTGTAAGATTATTTTACCAAAAATGGGACAGTAGCAAATTTGCAAGTTATCTGAAGGAGTTTAACCTTGATAGGAGCAAAAAGGTTAAGGATTTATCAAGGGGAATGAAAATGAAACTTATGATAGCGGTAGCGTTATCCCATGATGCCAGATTTTTGATACTTGATGAGCCTACAAGCGGTCTTGACCCGGTAGCTAGAGATGAACTTATGGATATATTAAGTGATTTTATAATTGACGATACAAGAAGTGTTCTATTCTCTACTCACATAACTTCAGATCTTGATAAAGTTGCAGACTATATAACATTTATTAATAAAGGAGAAATTGTTTTTACAGGGACAAAAGATTTGCTTTTAGAAAGCTATTGTCTTGTTAAAGGCGGCAAGGACGATATCGATCCAAAGCAAAAGAAGATGATGGTTGGTTTAAGGGAACATGGAGAGGGGTTTGAAGGACTTATAGAAGTTGATAAAGCGGGCATGATGGGCAGCAAAGTACTTATTGAATCGTGTACAATGGATGATATTATAGTCTTTATGAATAAGGGGAGGTTATTGGTATGACTAAAGCAGTTAAAGTGGTAAAGCTTGATTTTCTAACTGTTAAACCATACTGTAGGTTTATTCTGTTGCTGTTGGCTCTAGGATTTTTATTTGGAATTGGCAATAAGGAACCGTATATAATACCTCCAATGTTTATGATCTGGGCATTGTTTTTTGCAGCATACCCTTTTTCAATTGGAGAAAAAAATTCACTTGATAAGCTGTACGGTACCTTTTCGCTGAAAAGAAGGGATATTGTAGCCGGAAGATATATGTTTTCGTTGGTTGGATCAGTTTTATTTATGGCTGTTTCCGTTGTAATTGTATTTTTATCGGCTGTATTTATAAAAAAGAATATTGAGATAGAGCAATTATTCCTTGTAGTATGTATTGGTTTTTTAATATTTTCTGTAGTTATTTCTTTTCAAGTTCCGGTTTTTTTTAAGCTGGGCTATAACAAAGCAAAGTTATTAACATATCTGCCTTTAATGGCAATAGCTTTTATAGTACCTATGGCTGAGCTTATTCCCGCAAATAGTACTATTGGAAGGCTATTTAATGAAATAGGCAAAATTATTGAGGAGAGAACATATTTAGCTTATGTTATGTTGTTAGGTGTATCAATTATTGTGCTGTATATTTCATATATTATATCCCGCAGTATTTATGAGAAAAAAGATATTTGATTTAATCGGAAAGGGACTTTTTGATTTCAAGAATCTTGTCCATATTTTTGAATAAAATATCTACAAGGATAGGGTCAAAGTGTTGACCTCGTTCTTGTTTGAAAAGCTCAATAATTTTTTCCAGCTCCCATGCCTTTTTATACACCCTGTCGCAGCCTAATGCATCGAATACATCTGCAACGGCGGCTATTCTTCCGTAGATATGTATTTCTTCGCCTTTATGATTATTGGGATAACCTGTGCCGTTGTATTTTTCATGATGCTGAAGGGCGATGATAGCAGCGGCTTTTAGAGTCATTCGTGAAGAAGTTCTTAATAGGTCGTAACCCAACTGGGAATGGGTCTTCATGATTTCAAATTCTTCAGGTGTAAGCTTGGCGGGCTTGTTTAATATTTCATCGGGAATTGCGATTTTCCCTATATCATGCATAGGAGCAGCTTGTGCGATAATATCGGCTTCATCATTCGAAAGACCGTAACCTAATGCGATTATCCTGGAAAACTCTGCAACCCTTAAAACATGCTTGCCTAGCTCTTGTGATCTTGCCTCTGCTATACCTCCTAATGTGTATAAGATTTCCTTTTGAGTACTTTCAATCTCGTGGGAAAGCTCCAAGTTGTTGAGGTTAACAATGGCATTGGAATAAAAAATGGATAATAAATTTTTTTCCATATGTGAGAAATCGTGATTACTTTTAATATATACCAGAACTAAAGGATTAAACTCCGATTTGATGCAAAGCAGTACGGTTTTATCAGAGAAATAACATCCATTGTTTGCTGCAGAATCTAATATTGAGGAATATTCATCGGCAGATACAGAATCTTTAAGCTGTAGACCAATACTGGGTGAGAAATCTCCTTTAGCTGAAACAATGGGAAAGCCATTGTAATATTTTACACAAACCAAACCGGATATTACCTCGGATAAATTGTTCCTGCCTGCGGAAACTATTGAGATAAGACCTTTCAGCAAAATGTCATAAAATCCGTCTCTTGTATGGCGTTTGAATATTTCTGAAGTGGAAACTATTATTTCTTCAAGACCCTTTTTGCTGTGCTCCAACTCGGTTATATGCTGGTATGTCCTGAGAGCTGTAATTAATGAAGTAAATAATTTCTTTGATGTAAGCTCTGTTTTTTCTTTGTAGTCATTGATATCGTAATTTTCAATGGTATCCTCCTCAGGGGCTTGGCCTGGCTGCCCTGTCCGCAGGATGATCCTTACAGACCTGTTTTTTAGCTCATCCCTTATAAATTTTACTACTGTTAATCCTGAATCCTCTTTATCCATTATCACATCAAGAAAAATTACTGCAGTATCAGGATTTTTACAAATTTGTTCCTTGACTTGTTCCTCTGAATAGGCACTAAGAATTTCCAGTGGTCTCTCCTGAAATTTGAAATTTTTCAACACTAGTTTAGTTACCCTGTGAACTTCGCTGTCATCATCAGCAACTATTATCTTCCAGGGGTTTATATTGTTGGAATTATTATCTATAATATCTTCAATAATTTCTAAATCATCATACTCCATATGAGAAATTTTGCTCATTAATGTCACCTCATGCTTATTCAATATATGTATTAGAATGTTGAAAAAATAACTTTAATGCAACACCACAATCTATCATGACAACATTAAGTTTTGAAAAAACTTTTTTATTGAAGGAATACTCTTTATATAAATTTTCATTACAGAAAAGCGAGGTATATAAAAATTTGGAAATTAAGATTGTTAAAAGTGAAAATCTATTACATTTGTTTGCTTTAAAACTTATATAATTATTATATCAAATATTCACAGATAGTTGTCAAGTAAAGAATTGATAGCTGAAATGATTTCAAATTATGTAAACAAAGATGAAAAACAGTACTACGATAAAATTCTAAATACCTATTTGAAAACGGTCCGGTTATTGATAAAATAAAAGAAAATTCAATAAAATTTACTGTTTGAAAATTATAATGAGTCTACAGGGTGTTTTAAATGAATATACTTAAATTTCTGCATTGTTCTGACATACACTTGGACATGCCCTTTACTTCATTAGGAGCAGACACAAAGAGATCATCTGTTAGGCGGCAGGATCTCAAGGATGTTTTAGCATCTATAGTGGACACTGCTAAAAATAATAAAGTTCATATGATTCTTATTAGTGGAGATCTATATGAACATAAATATATTAGACGCTCCACAATTAACCATGTTAATGAGCTGTTTAAAAGCATACCCGATATAAAGGTAGTTATGATGCCGGGAAACCATGACCCTTATGCATCGAATTCATTTTATCAAAATTATTCCTGGGCAGATAATGTCTTTATTTTATGTCCCGAAAAGAGTGTTTTTTACTTTGAGGATATTGATGCATGTGTATTCGGAATGGGGTTTGAAAACAGCAACAGGTTAGAGCCGTCTATGCCGGATATAACCCTTAACAAAGATTATTATAATATACTTATGCTTCATGGAACTGTTGATATGAATTTCGGTAAGACTGTTTTGAACCCTGTATCCAGCCGCAGTTTGGCTGCTGCCGCTATGGACTATATAGCCCTGGGCCATTTTCACAAAAGAGCTGAAAATATTGGTGGTTATGGTAGTATATTTAATCCTGGAAGTCCCGAACCTTTGGGTTTTGATGAAGAAGGTGAGCATGGTGTCTTTTTGTGTACCTTATACAATGAGTCATACGATAAAAGAAAAAGACTGGAATATGAATTTATAAGGACTTTTAAAAAGCAGTATTACAATATGGAGTTGGATATCACAGGCTTAGATACATATGAAAAGGTACAAGAAAAAATAAATGAGCTTTTAAAAAATATTTCTTCGAATAGTCTGGTTTCTATCAGATTGAAAGGCTTGACGGAATATGAGTTTGGCAAAGACCTAAACCAAATGGAGGAAAATTTAAATGAGAGGTTTTTCTTTATCAAACTTATGAATGATACAAGGCCTTCATACAATATTGACGAAATCTCCGCAGAACCGGGACTTAGAGGACTATTTGCAAGGAAAATGCTTAAAAAGATAGATGATGAAAAGGATGCAGGAATTAAAGATAAGCTCAAGAGATCTTTGGATTTTGGACTTATGGCCTTGGAGAAAGGTAAGATTGATATATGAAAATGAAAAGGCTGGAATTAACGGCATTTGGTAAATTTAAAAATTTCATGGTGGATTTTGATGGAAATATAAATTTAATATATGGTGAAAATGAATCAGGAAAAACCACACTGCAAAACTTCATTAAATATATGCTTTATGGAGCAAAAGGCTCAAAACAGTTGAAGGGACAGGGAGGTAACAATCTAAAACGATACAAGCCATGGCAGGAGTCTGGGTTTTCAGGTTCTATGGAATATATTCTGGATAATGGGCAGCAGATAAGGGTTAATAGGAATTTTCTCGATAACTCTGTAAGGGTCTATGACTCTTTTTTTAATGATATAACAAATACATTTGAAATAGATAGAAGCAAAAACCTTTTATTTGCACAAAATCACCTGGGGCTTAGTGAAATATGTTTTGAAAAGACTGTCTTTGTTAGACAAACAGGTGTAATTATAGATGATGCAAGCCTTACAGAGATTAAGAATATGCTTATTAACCTTACTCAAACCGGTTTTGAGGATGTGTCATTTAATAAGGGAGAGAAAGCCTTGAAGGAGGCCATAAAAAAGTATACTGGTAATAATAAAGGCTTATCCACATCTCTTGAACGAATCAATATAAGGTTGCAGGAACTTAAGTCTCTTCAGGCTGAAATGCAAAAGGAAAGGCACAATTTAACACTATTGGAGCAGGAACTAAAGGAATATCTTACTCGTTTGGAGAGGCTCAATACCGTCAAGGAGGGCATTATCAAGTCAAAAGCTTATTTTAAGCTAAGGAAGGATTTGGAGGAAGTACAGTCCAAGGAAAAAAACCTCAGAGATATAATTGATAGAATTAAAATGCTTCAGGATGAAAAGGCTTCATTGATTGAAAATACCCAAGTGAAAGATGAAAGAGATTGCATCGATTGGAGACTCATGGAGCTATCAGTTGATGAGCTTGCACAATTAGTCAGTGAATATAAAGGCTATATGGATTGCAATGAAGAGTTGACGATGGTTAAAAAAAGGCTTTACAAGAAGAAAGATGAGATGAGGGAAGCAAAAGAATCTTTAGAGAATATATTGGGGTTTAAGCATTTAGACAGCAATGTAGATCAAGAGATTTTGGATTTGAACATTAAAGTTGACAATATAAAAAAACAAATGAATAATATAAGAGGAGAATTCTTATCTGATATTTATGTAAAGGAAAAGTATAATACCAAAAACAGAAAAAAAGGATTGGATATCTATAGTATAGCTATTATAATAAACTGCATACTTGTCTGTTTGTTTAGTATAGGTTTTCTTATAAATCCGTTCCTTATAGCAGGTGTGCCTATATTTGTTATTATTGCCATATTCCTTTATATAGTGAGATCAAACCATGACAAGGAAGAATTATTAGTGCTCGAAGGCAATGGAGATAGTGAATTGCCTAATGCTTCCCATAGTGGGGAATATCAAGAAAAGAATGAATTAGAAGAAGAGCTAAATAGGCTTGAGGAAAGGATAGAGGCTATCCTTCTTGCAGTCAAGGCTGCTTCTACAGAGGAATTTTTCAGGCTCCATGCTTTATACAAAAGTAATGTAAGCTATTTTAACGACTTAAATAATGACCTTTCCATACTTGAAGAAAAGCTTGTTTCTTTAGAAAAAAAGAAGATAGCATTACAAAATAACATACAGGAGAAGCTTTTTGCAGCAAGTATTGATATAGAGCAGGAATCCATAAATACAGAGTATTTTGGAATAGTTAAAAATGCATATGATAAAAAGATTACACAGAGTTCGGGTAGCCGATATATGGCGTCAAGAAAGGCAGATGTGGAATCGGAATATAAAAAATGTATTGAGAAGGCATCGCTGATATTAGGTGTTAATCAAATAGATACAATTCATGTGTTACATGATGAACTAAATAAGACATCCCAAAGTGTGGAAATTATTCAAAGCAACTGTGAGAAATGTATTAAAAATATAAGCATATCTTTAAGTGAAGCACAGTTTCTGCATTTATTATCACAGGAAGTGTCTATATGTGAACTTGAAGAGGCCTTGGAAAAAGAAGAAAAGAAGAATGGGGAAGATATTCAGAATGTTCTTTTAAAAGCAAAGGAAATTGAAACTATTTTAAAGAATTCTTTAAAAGATGAAGATCTTCAAAAAGTAGTTGAAGAGATAAATGAATTAGAGACAAGTAAAGAGGAAGTGGAGGATACCATATTCTCTCTTAAGACTGCTCTTGAGACTCTTAATGAAGCAAGTACCGAGATTCACAGGGATTTTGTACCTGTATTAAATGAAAAGACAGGGTACATACTAAGCAAAATGACATGCAATAAGTATAACAGGCTCAAACTCGATGATAATCTTGTATTGCATCTTGTAGAACCGGGAACAGGTGCGGTGGTATCAGCAGACATGCTTAGCTGCGGCACAGTGGAGCAGATTTATTTGGCATTAAGAATAGCATCTTCGGAGCTTTTGATGTTGAAAGGGGAGACTCTGCCCCTTATTATGGATGAAGTATTCTCCTTCTATGACCAAAAGCGGACTGTTGATACATTAGAAATGCTTAAGGACTTGTCAACAAAAAGGCAAATTATTCTTTTTACCTGTAAAAAGTGGGAATTAGACGCAATTTGCGAAATGTATGGAAATAATGTAAATGTTATAAAGTTATAGTATAGCGGGGTAAAAATGGGTAAGAAAGTATTATTGACGTTATTAATGACACTAATAATTTTTAGCGGATGCAGCAACAATGAAAAGGATGATGATACCGGTGCCGGTTTATCAGGTGCATTTACAACATCAGTATCATGGAACAATATTGGTGTTATAACGGATACTGTTGTAGAACTATTCAAGGATGCTACTGTCCAATCTGAAAAGATTACACAGGTTTTGTACAATCAGCCTGTCAATATAGTTGAGTCAAAGGAATCATGGTCAAAGGTAGAAACTGCGGACGGTTTAACGGGCTGGATAAAAACAAGGTATATAACCAGAGACACATCATCGTTGGATCAGGATAATTCTGAATCAAAAATAATTGTAACTGTAAAGAAGTCCAGTGTTTTGTCTCAAATGGCAAATGGTTCGCTTATAAGGGATGTAGTGATGGGAACCGAGTTTTCTGTAATCAAAAGTGTTCAGGGCTGGTATGAGGTTGCATTGCCGGATGAAAAAACAGGATGGATCAGTGAAAACGGTACCATACATATTGAAGCCGGAAAAAAGGTTGCAAAAACATCTGCTGAGTCATTTGTAGCCACTGCATTAAAGTTTAAGGGAACGGTTTTCCTTCAAGGAGGTATTAGTGCTTGGGGAATTGATAGTTCGGGTCTAACGTATATTTGCAGCAGGATTAACGGGGTTAGACTTCCAAGAACTTTGGATATGCAATATAAAATGGGCAAGGAAATTGACATATCAAAGGAGAGTCCGGTAGCAGGAGATCTTGCTTTTTTCAGTTCGGATGAACAGAAAAAAGATATAGCTTCTGTAGGTATTTTCCTTAATAAGGATCAGTTCATAATTGCAAGTAAATTAAATTATTCTGTAGATGTTTATGAAATTAGTGAAGATTACTATGAACAGAGGTTTGTCGGTGCAAGACGAAATTTTTAAGTTCAGTGAATAGAATAATAACTTTAATAAAAAGGATTTTGATGAGCTTTATTGAATATTTATATATATGGATAGAATGCAAAAAGTCAGATTGGCCATCGTCATTATGAGGTGATAATATGGAATTAAAGACTGACAAGGTCGTATTGGTTAGTCACTACTCAGCAGTCAAACCCTTTAGATGTGATATAATTGATGCAAGTGATTCTTCAATTACTCTTCGTTTGACAAAGCAGTTTTCAATTCTTAATTTTCATGAAGGTGATCCGGCGGTAATTATGGTAAAAGAACAAAGTAATATAATAAAAATAGGTTGCAATGTCACATCTATAGAGCCTAGAAAAAATATAGTAAAATTTAAGATTGATACCATAGAACCCGGTTCTGAGTTGAGACTTCATGAAAGGAAGCCTGTTTCTTTATATGCTGATATCAGAAAGAAGGGCAAAGATAAGAAGCACATAGCCACTATAAAAGATATAAGCTCATTTGGTCTTAAAATATACTCTAAGGAATCATTTTCAGTTAATGATATACTACAGATTGATTTATATATGCAGCAGAAAATTGTATTTTTGAAAGCTGTGATTTTGAGGAAAATCTATCATGAGGATTTTTTTGAATATGGTTTAAGAATAGAATATGAGAGTTTTGAAACATTGAATTATATTCAAGAATATATTAAAAGTTTATCTGAAGATTCATAAAAAAATTTTGCATAAAACAAACTTTTTCATAGGAATTATATAATATATCATATATAATAAAAGTGGTTTTGCTGCACAATAAATTATATAAACATTTGCAGCAAAATCACTTTTTATTGTATGGCAAATATTTTTGAAAGAGGCAGAAATAGATGAATGTTGAACAATTTAGTATAGAGGAGCTTTGGAACCGTGTGACAGCGGTATACGAAAAAGAGAAGTCAGGTTTTAAAACATATTTGAATCCGGCGGTTAAAATGGAAGAAGTATATGCGATAGAAGAAAAGATGGGGTTTGAATTACCGGTCCAATTAAAGGAACTGTACCAATGTAACAACGGGGACAATGAGAATCTTGAGGGTAGTATACTTGGATTAAAGTTTCTTTCTCTAGGCGAAATGTTTATGAATTGGTGTGACTGGTTATATGTATTAAAGGACAAGGAACTGATGAAGGAATGTGAAAAAGATGCGGAATCTGTTCCGGAGAAAGCCATAAGGAAAGTGTACGCAAATAGAAAATGGATACCTTTGGCCCATGACCTGAACGGAAACTATATAGGCATTGATTTGGATCCTGATGAAGAAGGGACTGTTGGACAGATAATTAATTATGGCAGCGATGAAAACAGGAAATATGTTATAACAAAAAGTGTCAGGGAATTTTTGGCTTTGATCTTAGAGATCCTTGAAAGCAATAAGCCTTCAATAAAGACAAGATACAAGAAACTAATTGTAAATGTGGATGCCAACCCCATACAATTTATTATATCAAGAATAAAAAAATGAAATGATTTTTGTTCATGAAGTAAGAATACAACTTCTGCTAAATTGCATTCACTATTATATGAAAGCAATTAGCAGAAGTTGTATTGTCTATAGATTATGGTTTTCAATCTTCAATAGTTATGTTAAAAAGTGGGCGGTATTTATCAAACTGTGACAGGGGAAGCCATGGCCAGGTTGAGACAGTTACTGTATTATGCGGCTGTTGGTCGAGTGGAAAAGTTTTGGTGTTTATTGGAAACAGCGTTGATAAAAGGGATAATGCCGCTAATAGAAATAAAGAGATAAAAACTTTTTTCATTACTTGCTCACCTCCATGCCTTTTGTTGGTATATAACTTATAAGCTGAAATGCAAAGGTACAAATTATAAGTTTGACAGCTAGTTTAAGAAGCGATTGTTCTGCTATAAAAAACCTAGTTGTATAATAAATCATATTTCTGCCAAAGGGGAACAACAGTAGCAATATAATTACAGTAGAAATGGTTATGATGCTCTTTAGACCGTACCTTGAAATAAATGCAAATAACATGTATGATAAGGCTGTAAAAGCTACAATATACAACAAAGAAGTGATGAATCCAACAGTATATGCTTCAAAGGTTATTTTATTTATATAAACAAAATTCTTGTAGACAGAATTGAGTATCATGGAGATCAAAAATTCTAAAAAATATGCACTGCATGTTATAATTAGTAATTAGACTTGTGCAGTAAAATGTAAAACTTTATGCAGCATACCCTAATTTGGCAACTACATCATCGAAACTTACCCTGTTAATAGCACAAGTATATGTGTATTTAACAATGTTAACCAAATGTTG
>Ga0255341_1000412_pt1 | contig 73161 bp, 65 predicted proteins | sample wastewater_treat_8_FD_192418 | JGI IMG/M metagenome (GOLD analysis project Ga0255341, IMG submission 192418) | Wastewater microbial communities from Lulu Island WWTP, Vancouver, Canada - plant12 | ecosystem: Engineered > WWTP > Wastewater > Unclassified | place: Canada: Vancouver, British... | reverse complement strand
TCTCGGATTTCACCGGAATCTCTACTTTTGTTTAATGTTTTTCCGACATTGTGTTGTGCTATCTCACCTAAATTTACCCAAATCCAACTATCGGGAATTTCAAAAAAGTTCTCATAATGTGACTTATAGGTTGTCGAAGTTTAGTTGAAGAAGATAGATGTAGTATGGGAAGAGTTGCTTACATCAATTAGATTTTAAGACTTACAGAATGCTTTTGGTATATGTATTTGCATCTAAAATTATTTATTTCCTTATTTTTATATGTTTTCAAATATAATTTTATATCTTTGCACCAAAATAACTGCAAAAGCATATAATTATGACATTGAGTTTAGCTGCATTTGTTAAGACAAAACGCAAAGAAGCCAATCTTACTCAGCAAGAGTTTGCTGATAGAGCAGGAGTGGCACTTACCGTTGTTCGGAAAATAGAACAAGGCAAAGAAAATTTGAGTTTGGTAAAGGTTAATCAGGTCTTGATGATGTTCGGGCACAAATTAGCACCTGTAAACCATAAAGAAATTGAGCCATGAGACAGGGTAAAGTGTTTTATAAAGACGATTTTGCCGGAATTATTATGGAAACAAACGAAGGCGAATATCTGTTCGAGTACGATAAAGAATACATCCATCAATTTCCTAATCAACCAATAACCTTTTCAATGCCTGTTTCGGATAAAGTGTATAAAGCTAATCGGTTGTTTCCTTTTTTTGAAGGCTTAATTCCCGAAGGTTGGTTATTGGAGATTGCTTCTAAAAACTGGAAATTGAATCAAAATGACCGTATGGGGTTGCTTTTGGCATGCTGTAAAAATTGTATTGGTGCTGTAAGTGTAATTCCGATAATAACCAATGAAGACGATGAGTAAAAAGTGTTTATATTGTTACAAAGAGTTGGACAGAGAAGGTGATTTTCATTCTTCTTGTAGCATTCGTTTTTTTGGAAGTTCGGAACCGCCCATTTTGGATTATACCATGTCTGAAATGGCAGAATTAGCCAAAGAGGTAGTTGAAAGTTCGGTAACCGTTCCCGGAGTACAGCCCAAGCTTTCGTTAGGTTTTATTAAAAATGTTTTACAAGATGGCAATAAAGGACGATTAACCGTGATGGGTGCTTTGGGAGGAAATTACATTCTTAAACCTCAAAATGAGATTTTTCCTCAAATGCCCGAAAATGAACATCTTACTATGAGAATTGCCGAACTTTGTGGTATTTCCGTAGTGCCATCAACGCTAATTCGATTGAAATCGGGCGAACTTTCTTACCTTACTAAGCGAATAGACCGCACGGAAACAGGAGAAAAAATCCATATGTTGGATATGTTTCAGATTTTAGAAGCTTTTGATAAGTATAAAAATTCGGTAGAAAAGGTTGGAAAAGCGGTGGCGGAACATTCATCTAACACACTTCTTGATTTACTTCGACTTTTTGAAGTGGTGCTTTTCTGTTATATCACCGGAAATAACGATATGCATTTGAAGAATTTTTCGTTGCTTTTATCCAATCAAAATTGGACATTGGCACCGGCGTATGATTTATTAAATGTGAGTCTTCATATTTCGGAAGATACAGAAGAGACAGCACTTACTATCGGTGGAAAGAAAAGAAAATTGACAAAATCTGATTTTGTTAACTTGGGATTGAGCTTTCAATTGACTGAAAAACAGATTTTTAACACATTTGAACGATTTATAAAAGTAGAGAAAAAATTGAAAAAAGAGATTAAATCATCTTTTTTGTCTCTTGAAAATCAGATGAAATACATTGAGTTATTAGAAACTCGGTTGAATTTATTTAAGGGATAGACACAAATGTAGTCAAGTGTTATTCTAACACTTGACTACATTTTATTAGGCTTAAAATCAATAGTTTATAAGTTTAAAAGGAGATGATTAATTGCATTTAAAAGCATATACAACAGAATTATTTTCGGAAAGGCGGCTTAACAACTATTGCTTTCAGTTCTTTGTTGCGTATGGCAACTGCAATTTCCGTTCCGATTTTGGCGTAGGGCGTTTCTACATAACCCAAACCGATGCCTATTTTGCGTGTCGGCGATAGCGTGCCCGATGTTACGCGTCCTATCGTTTTTCCTTTGCCGTCGGTCAGTTCGTAGCCGGTGCGAGGAATGCCGCGGTCAATCAGTTCAAAACCTACCAATTTTTTTGCAACGCCTTCAGTTCGCTGGTGCGTAAACAAATCGCCATCAATAAGATTTTTGCCTTCGGCGGGTTTAGTTATCCAGCCCAAACCTGCTTCTATGGGTGAAGTGGTTTCGTCAATTTCGTTTCCGTAGAGCAAAAATCCCATTTCCAAACGCAGAGTGTCGCGCGCACCCAATCCAATGGGTTTCAGACCGAAAGGTTCGCCGGCTTCAAATAATTTGTTCCACAACTGTTGACCGAATTGCGGATAGAAATAGAGTTCATAACCGCCTGCGCCTGTGTAGCCTGTGTTGGATATAATGACATTGTCCACGCCTGCTATGCTGCCTACCGTAAAGGAATAATAAGGGATTTCGGAGAGTGGAATATCGGTGAGCGTTTGGAGCTGTTCGGCAGCTTTGGGGCCTTGTATAGCCAGTTGTGCCATATTGTCCGATGAATTTTCAAGTTCGGCACCTTCGCTGTTTTGGGAGTTTATCCATTCCCAATCTTTTTCAATATTGGCGGCATTTACTACCAAAAGGTATTTTTCGGGTTCATAGTGGTACACAATCAAATCGTCCACAATGCCACCTTTTCCGTTGGGGAAAAAATTGTATTGAGCTTTGCCAATGGGCAGTGCTGCAATATTGTTGCTGCATATTTTTTGAAGGAATTGGAGCGCATTTGCTCCTTTTACCCAAAATTCGCCCATGTGCGACACATCGAACACGCCGACGCCGTTAACAACGGTCAAATGTTCGTCGATGATACCTGTTGTGTACTCGATAGGCATATTGTAGCCTGCAAATTCGTGCATTTTTGCACCCAAGGCGATGTGAATGTCGGTGAATGGAGTTGTTTTCATTTTTCTATTTATAAATCAAAAAAATACAAGGTCGTTTATGCAAATTTGTCGGTGGATTCTTTTTCCATTCGGCAATTTTTTTTGTGCGAATAAATTCTGTTGCAGCGGTAATGTCGGCTGCTATACAAAGCTGCGTTTGCGGTTGCAGTGTTTTAAAAAGTTCGTCCAGCAACTGCATATTGCGGTATGGCGTTTCTATGAAAATTTGTGTTTGACTTTCTTCGTAAATGCGTTTTTCGAGCATTTTCAATTTTTGCGTGCGTGCGTTTTTCTCGATGGGCAAATAACCGTTGAACGCAAAATTTTGTCCGTTAAACCCACTTGCCATCAGCGATAACAAAATGCTCGAAGGTCCAACCAATGGCACTACTTTTATGCCTTGTTTTTGAGCAATGGCTACAATTTCGGCGCCCGGGTCGGCAATGGCGGGGCATCCTGCTTCTGAAATAATACCGATATCTTGTCCGCTTTTAAGCGGTTCAAGGTAACTGGCAATTTGGGTGCGGTCGGTATGTTGGTTAAGCTCGAAAAATTGCAAACTGTCAATATTGATATTTTGGTCGATTTGTTTTAGAAAACGCCGCGCTGTGCGAATATTCTCTACGATAAACACCTTCAGTTGCGAAACAATATCGGCATTACCGTCGGGCAAAATTTGCCGCAACGAAGAATCGCTTAATGAAGTTGGTATTAAATAGAGAATTCCCACAATCGTTTTTCGGTAAAATTAATCTTTTATGTTCGGCAATTCAAGTCCGAGTCCTTTTTTCTTGTCCCAAGCCTTGAGCACAATGCCCAGTCCGAATGCTAACAAGCCTAAGCTGGCTAACATAATGAGCGGAGCGGTGTAGTCGTAGGCAATAGGATTGGTAACGCCCGGGTTGGTTTTGTCGAGTACTTTGCCTATCAGTAGCGGGAATAACCACAAACCGATATTTTGAATCCAGAATATCAGGGCGTATGCCGAACCGATAACTTTCTGGTCGACCAATTTGGGTACGCTTGGCCACAACGAAGCAGGAACCAATGAGAACGAAGCACCCAACACCAAAATAGTGATGTAGGCAACAACAACACCTCCCACAGCACTACCTTTAAACAGCGGCAGAATGAAAGCAAATGTCAAGTGGCAGATAATCAGTAGTAATGAGCCGAAAATCAACATGGTGGCGGCTTTGCCTTTGTGGTCAACAACTTTGCCGAGTATAGGTGTGATTCCTACGGCTAATAGCGGGAAAACGGCAAAAATCGTTTCGGCTGATTGGCGCATATAGCCCATATAGCAAAAAATGATAAGTCCGATAATGGAGGTTGATAATAATCCGTATTTTGCAACTTTTTTCTTTGAAAAATTGAAAGCAAATGCGCAAAAAGCAACAATCAGCATAATGCCGTATTGTATGAGAGTAACAGAATTTCCTGCCCAAAACGAACCGGCTTCGGGAGCGGTAAATGTCAAATTGCATTGCAGCATATTCACTGCATATTTTTGGAATGGGAAAATAGCTGAATAATAAAGTACGCAGAGCAGTGCCACCAACCAAAAACCGCCGCTTGAAAGAATGTTGCCGATATCTTTAACTTTGAATGGTTCTTCTGTTTCTTCAGATTCGCCGGTTTGTTCATCCAGTTTTTTGTCCATGAAAAAGTAAACAATAAACATAATGAGCGCAATCATCAAAAGCACTACACCGAATGCCACAGAGCGCGACACGTCAACTTGTCCGCCTAATTTGGCAAAGAATGGCGAGAAAATCATGCAGGTAGCAACGCCCAAACGTGCCAATGCCATTTCGGAACCCATTGCCAGCGCCATTTCACGACCTTTGAACCATTTCACAATACCGCGCGATACAGTAATGCCCGCCATTTCTACGCCGCAACCAAAAATCATAAACCCGACGGCTGCCACTTTTGCCGATGCCGGCATACCGCGATAGAATGGCGAAATACCCAATTCATCAAATACGGGGATATAGTTTAAATTATTGGTAAACCATGTTTCTACTTCGCTGCCGATGAATTGTGAACTTACGGCGTACCATTTAATAATGGCGCCGACAAGCATCACCACGCCCGACAACAATGCCGTGAAACGTACCCCCATTTTGTCTAAAATAATGCCTGCAAAGATGAGGAAAAACACAAATACGTTCAGAAACGTTTCCGAACCTTGCATCGTGCCGAAAGCCGTGCTGTCCCAGCCGCGGGTCGATTGCATCAAATCTTTGATAGGCGAAAGAATGTCCATAAAGATGTATGAACAAAACATAGCGAGTGCTAATAAAAGTAAGGCTGTCCAGCGATAGGCGGGAACATCGCGCATTACTTGCTGAATTTTTTCTGTCATAATAATTGTTTTATAGAAATTTGTGCAAATGTACAAAATTATGGAGAACAATTCTTATATTTGCAATCAAAAGTGATTTTATGGATACGGTTTTAATCATTTTGGCAGGAATATGTTTGCTGGTAGGTTGGATTGGCTCTTTTGTTTCCATACTTCCCGGCGTTCCGTTGAGCTATATAGGCATTGTGTTGCTGCAACTGACCGATAAGGTAGATTTTTCGTGGACGTTTTTGTTGGTGTGGTTGGTTGTAGTGATTGTAGTTCAGTTACTTGACAGTTTTTTGCCGATTTATTATGCACAAAAGAAAGGTGGCAGCAAATGGGCAGTGTGGGGAAGTGTGATAGGTTGCTTTATCGGATTTTTCTTTACACCGATAGGTATTTTGTTAGGAACTTTTTTGGGTGCAGTAGTCGGCGAATTGTTGTCGGGAAAGGGAATGGAAGTTTCGCTCAAGGCGGGATTAGGCACGTTTGTGGGCTTTCTATTGAGCATCGGTTTGAAATTAATTGTGGCATCAATTTTGATATACTATTATATAACAGCTCTGTTTTAACCCTTAGCTAAAATGGGAGTCTAAAGTATGTAAGTGTTACAATAAAAGAGAGGAGGAACTTAAAATGAAAACGCGAATGATTATGTTGGTGACGGTATTGGTTGCTTTTGGTAGCCTTTCGGCACAGATTGTCGAAGACGACATCTATTTTAACCCGAGAACGGATAAGCAGCAGGAGCAGCGCGTAAAAGAACAAAAGCGTCAGGCTTATCGGCAGCAGTACGAAGAAAAAATTGTGGAAGTAGTGCCTGAAATAGAAGATTCCCTGCTTCTAACAGAGGAGGATTACACTTATACGGAGCGCATCTATCGCTTCCACAACAGCGACAAGTTCGGTGTTCACATTGCCGACCCCAATTATGTGGATGTCTATTATGTGGGTGCCGGCAATTACAATGTCTATCTCGACCCTTACTATGTTAATTTTTCACCTTGGTATAGTCCTTTCTACTATTCAAGTTATTGGCGTTCACCATTTTATTACAATTATTGGTACTCTTGGTATTATTGGTATAATTGGTATAATCCTTGGCACTACGACCCTTGGCTTTATAATTGGGGATGGAATCCGTGGTATTACAATCCTTACAATCCTTATAATCCTTATAATCCCTATTATTGGTACGGATATTATGGATACGATACGCCTTACTATTCTACCTATTCGGCTTCCGAAAACAATCGTCAAAGTACCAATACGTATGGACGCTACAGCGGAACGGCTTCCCGCACGTCGGCATCGGAGTCATCTTCGCGGAGTCCTCAGCGTTATGAAGGAACAACACAAACTTCTACGCCTTCTCGAAATGGAGCACGCTACGATGGCAGTACGACATCCGGTACACGCCAAAGTAGTGCAACTCAACGCCAGAGTACAACTCAACGCCAAAATAGTGAAATACAACGCCAGAGTACAACGCAACGTTCAAGTTCAACCACACGAGTACAAAACAATTCTTCTACACGCAATTCGTCGAATTCGAATGTAGGAACGCGTTCTGGAGGAAGCCGTAGTTATCCGAGCAGTGGCACCATGTCATCCGGTGGAACTCGCTCCGGTGGTTCTTCAAGCAACGGAACTCGAAGTGGTGGCGGTGGCGGAACGCGGCGTTAAACGCAATTGTTTAAAAAAATAAAATTAAAAGTATATGAAACGCTATTGTCTTTTTTTCATAACAATTCTATTATCGTCGGCTGTTTCGGCGCAAGGTGTTTTTGATGCAATGCGCTATGCCGAAACGCCTATCAATGGCACTGCTCGCTACATGGGCATGGCCGGTGCATTTGGAGCTTTGGGTGGTGAAGCCGGCGCTATTTCCGATAATCCTGCCGGTCTTGGTATCTATCGCAATTCGGAGTTTGCAGTTACGGCAAAAGCTCTTATACCTGTAACTCAAGGTTCTTGGCAAACAACTCGTCAGCAGGATGATTTTAATTTTTGTTTGAATAATGCTTCGTTTGTTCTTTCGTTTTTGAATTCGGAAAAGGAAAAAGGGGTGTTGGCATCGAATTTCGGTTTTGGCTACAACCGTTTGAAACACTTCACGCGCTCTTTTTCGCTTCAGGGAGCATCGTCCCTTAATTCTATGACCGATTACATGGCCGGTTTCACAAATGGTTTGTCGGAAGATGATTTGAAACTGACAGAAGAATATGAACCTTTTGATAATGAAAATGTTCCTTGGCTTTCGATTTTGGCGTACGAATCACAATTGATACTCCCGGGCGGAGGTAATACTTGGCATTCGTTGTTGAAAGCGGGGGAGAAGTCCCAGCCGTTCTATCAGGCACAGGAAAGTGGCTATATAGATGAATTTGCGTTTTCGTATGCTGCCAACGTGAGCGATAAAGTCTATTTGGGAGCAAGTTTTACCATGCAAACACTCGATTATTCTTTGATTTCCAGTTATAAAGAAATATTTCAGGAAGGCGGTAGTTTTATATTGACCAACCGTTTTTCTACTTCAGGATTTGGTTGGAATTTCAAATTTGGTGCTATTGTGCGTCCTACTGATTTTATGCGTGTTGGAGCATCTATTCATACGCCTACCTATTTCACGTTGCGCGACGGTTTTAAGGGGAAATCGGTTTATGATACGACTATAAAAGGTTCTGTCGAAACGCCTAACGGGCAAAGCAATTACCGTTTTACGGCACCGTTAAAATTTCAGGCGAGCATGGCTTTTATCATAGCTAAATCGGGAATTATCAGTTTGGATTATATGTTAGCCGACAATCGTGGCACGACACGCCTAAAACATGTGTCGTCGGATTTGTTTCTTGATACGGAACCGTTTGCTCTTGATAATGAGGATATAAAGAATTTTGCACGAATAGCGCATACTGTTAAACTTGGTGGCGAATATCGCATCAACAAAGCTTTTTCGGTACGGGCGGGCATGGCTCTCGTAACGCCGTCAATGTCGGATAGAGCAGAAAAATTTGTACCGCTGAATACCATACGCACAGATATGGAATATATGATGGATAGGGGCTCTATCTACGGTGCGGCAGGATTTGGCTACCGTAGCACGTTTGGTTTTGGCGTAGATGTGGCGTATGCTTACCGTCAAAAAATAGATTTGTTTAAACCGTACAACTCAACAATAGAGCCGGCGACAGTCAAAACACATTACAACAACATTTTACTGTCACTGTCGTATAAATTCTAAAAAAGAAGACTTTTAAAAAAATAGAAAGAGTCGTTAAATCACCAATGTGGTTTAGCGACTTTTTTTAGTGAAATCCACAGGTTCGATGTTCCACATCAGTTGTATGATTTGCGCTTGGCGACGGCGCATATACGGTCCCGGATTTTTTATGCTGTAACGGCGTGGATTGGGCAAAGCCGCAGCAATGAGTGCAGCTTCCGAATAGGTAAGCTGTTTAGCCGATTTGTAGAAATAGTTTTGCGATGCCGCTTCAACACCGTAAATACCTTTTCCAAGTTCCACTACGTTGAGGTAAACTTCCATAATGCGCTCTTTGCCCCATAAAAGTTCGATAAGTACGGTAAAATAAGTTTCAAACCCTTTGCGTACCCATGTGCGTGCCCCTGTGGTAAATACGTTTTTCGCCGTTTGTTGCGAAATAGTACTGCCACCTCGCAAACGCTTGCCACTTTTGTTAGCTTTGTAGGCTTTTTGTATATCTTTAAAACGAAAACCTTTGTGTGTCATAAAAAGGTCGTCTTCCGATGCAACGACTGCAGTAACCATTTTAGGTGAAATTTGTTGTAGCGGCACCCATTTTTTTGTGAGTTTGGGTTTTGGCGCATCGTTTTTTTCAAAACAACGGATAACCATCAAGGGCGTAACAAAAACGGGTACAAAACGCAGCACAACTACCCATGTGATAGTGAGTATAAAAAACCAAAGAGGAATTTTCCAAAGTAGTTTCTTCATAAAATTCAGATAATCAATAATTTTTGTAGTATGCTGTGAACTTGCGGAATTAGCAGGTGTTTTTCGTCGTTCAGAATAACAAAATCAGCTTTGTCTGCCAACGTTTCTTCGGTTTTTTGCATTTGCATACGTTGTTGTATTTCCTTTTCGGAAAGTTGGCTGCGTTTCATCACTCGGTCTATGCGAAGTTTTTCGGGAGTGGTTACTAAAATAATTTTGTCCATCTTTTGATACAAACCGGATTCCATTAAAATAGCAGATTCCAAAAATACGGCAGCAGCGTTTTGGCGGGTTGTCCATGTTGCAAAGTCGCCCACTACGACAGGATGAATAATAGCATTGACGGCTTTAAGGTTTTTGTCAGACGAAAAAATCAGTTGGCTTAAGGCTTTTTTGTCTAAAATATTGTATTTGAATAGGTTGTCGCCAAACATTGCCGTCAATTGTTGTCGAATGTCAGCATTCGTTTGGGTAAGTGCTTTGGCGCGACTGTCGGAGTCGTAAACAGGAAATCCCATTTGTTGCAGAATGTTCGCCACGACCGATTTTCCGCTTCCTATTCCGCCTGTAATGCCTATTTTTAACATGGTTTTATTCGTCCTTTTCCAATAAAGTTTCCACTTCGGAGGGTGAGATACGCAGATTCCGAATGTCGGGATTGGTGCTGTTCACTTGTAGCGGATATTTGATACAGGATTTTTTGATTACCTCGTTGTAGTCGAGGCTTACAAAAATGTCTTTTGCGTTTACATTGCTGAATTTGCTGATGCCTACGGAAAAAGTCGCTGTTACGGTAGCAGGAAACGTTCTGAGCGTGATGCCTTTAGGAAAATTAATAGGTGTGATAGAGATTTCCATGCTTTTTTCCGTAGTGATTTCAACCGGAATTGTGATATCTACTTTTTCCTGTTCAAAAACAACGGTGTTTATGGGTTCCAAATTTTCCGAGAACGTGGTGTTTGAGATTAGATTAGGTTTGTCAAACGGCTTAGCGTTAACGTGTGTAAGCGAATCTAAAACAATTTGTGCGCCGAATACTTTGACTTTGGCAGGAATTATGGAAATAGAATCGGACAAAATGTATTGCGGTGCCAAAGAATAAGAGCCTTGTAGTTGTACCGGTAAAGTTTTTTCAGCAAGCTGGTCATAGTTGATTTGTATAAATTCGGGAATGAAACTGCTGATTTGTGCCGATTTTGGTAGAGTAGCGTAAATTTCGTTGCGTAGTTGTTTTACAGGAAAAGAAATGGTGCCGCCATTCGGTTTAAACTTGTCTGACAAATCAATCACCAAAGAATCGGGACGACCGAACCAATAGTAGCTCAACAATTCTCGTCCGTCATCTTTAATAGTGACGCTGATATGTGGCGCTAAATCGTTGTAAATGATAAAGTTATTCGGAATTCCTTTATATTTTACGGGAATATCAATGGTTAAATCCTTTTTTGTTCCAATGGCTTGCATCAGCCAGAATAAAGTGGCTAAAATAAAGAAAATCAAAAAAGTTACAGCATTTTTTGTCCATAATTTGGCTGTAACTTTTTCAACCGCTTTTTTTATGGCTGTGAAGAAAGTCAATTTTCCCATGACATAAAAACGATTAGAGTGCCAAAACTTTTAAGGCGTTCGGCGTTGCGCTGCAAAAAAGATGTTATTATTTAGCGGCGGTTTGTTGTGCTGCATCTTCCGGAGAGTCAAACACCATATTTTTGTTGACTTTGATGCGTACGCCGTCAGCAACTTCGATAATAACGGTGTTTTCTTTCACTTCTTTTATTTTACCATAGATGCCGCCCGAAGTTACTACGTTTTTGCCGTTTTGCAGTGAATCTTGGAATTTCTTAATTTCTTTTTGGCGTTTCGATTGTGGGCGAATCATAAAGAAATAGAAAACTACAAAGATAAGGACAATCATAAGAAGGCTGCCCAAACTTCCCATGCCACCGGCATCGCCTGCTCCGGCTTGTGCTTGTAATAAAATAGTTGTTAAGTTCATTTTCGTATAGTTTTTAAATAAATAATGTTTGCAAAGATAGTGATTTATTTGGTATTAATTGAAAAATCGACGAGTTTTTCTATTTGATTATTGGCTTTCAGTTCCATTACTATTTTGTCTAAAACACCATTGATGAACACGCTGCTGCGTGGTGTACTGAACATTTTCGCCAATTCAATGTATTCATTGAAAGTAACATTGGTCGGAATAGCGGGGAATGAGAGCAATTCGGCGATAGCTATTTTCATAATGAGGACATCCATAAACGCAATTCTGTCCATATCCCAATTTTTAGTATGGGTGTCAATCAGTTTGCTAAATTCTTCGTTGCGGTCGATGGTGGTATGGAATAATTTTAGTGCAAAATCTTTGTCCGACGGGTCTTTGTACATCGGTAGCAGTTTTTGGTCAGCTCCATTCGATTGTTTAAAAAGTTTCAGTGTTTTAAAAACAAAACTGCTGATGATATCGATGTCCGACATCCAATAGGCATTTTCTTCTTCCAAAGCGGAAAAAATCGGAGACTCGTCTCGTAATTCAAATTTTAGAATTTTTTTCCAAATAGTTTTGTCCGATTCGTACGATTGAACGGGTTCTGCCAAATATTCGATGAAAAAATCGCATTTATAAATCTCTTGTTCCATTTGTTTGAGAGTGCTCTCGTGATTTATCCACGACAGTTTCCGTTTTTTCAAATAGTCGGCTAATTGCTTGTTTTCTGCTAATTGTTTAGCAAACAGGTTGTCTATAAAACGTGTTTGAGGATTTTTTTCTTCTTCGGTGGGAAGGTACTTGTTGCGTGCAGCATCAATTCTTTGCTCGGAATAGCGCGTTAGCTCAACAATGAGTTGCAAAAGATAAAAATAGAGATCGTATGCCTTTTGTATGCTGTGGCACAACTCCTTTTCGGCAATGACTTTGTCGTGATTGTCGCCCCTGAAGAACGCATACAACACTTGGACGACCTTAATTCTGAGAAGAATTCGATTAATCATAAAATAAAAAGAACCCGATAAATTTGAGGTTACAAAGGTACAAAAAATTAATGAATAATGAAAACAAAGTGCAGATGCAGATTGTTGAAAACTTGTTGCCGATGCATTGGGCGTAAACGAAAATAAAGTACTATCTTTGACCGTTTCAAACACCAAAAAGGAGAACGCTCCACTCACACTTATTTTTTTTAGATAAAACGATGGAAAACAGTAATTTCGACAAAAGAGACACTAAAATTATTTTCTCAAGATCCATAAAAGCCGGAAAGCGGATTTATTATTTGGATGTGAAACAAAGCCGCAATGGCGAATATTTCTTAGCTATTACGGAAAGCAAAAAACGAGTTGTCGGCACTGATGAGAATGCTCAATTAACGTACGAGAAGCACAAAATTTTTCTCTACAAAGAGGATTTTGAAAAATTTATGATGGGCATGAACGATGTTATTGCATTCATCAATGAAAGTAACGCCGCAAATCCGACAACTGAATCCGAAACGGCGTTTGAATCGACTGATGATGTGAACGATTCGCAGGAAGAGGATGGCGAATCTGCCGATGAAACTTTTGGTATCAATTTTAGTTTGTAACTACTTGAACGGTGGAAGCCGTGTGTTTCCGCAATGAGTAAAATGGATTTTGACGATTATAAGGCATTAATCAACCGCTATGAACGGTCTGAGGGGCAAACCGACCGCTATTTCGATGTTGAAGAAATAGAAGTGTTGGTGGATTATTATTTGCGGCTCGGCGATACTTCAAAATCGGTAGAAGCATTGAAGGTTGGTTTAAAAATGCATCCGACAAACAATGTGTTGCAATTGCAAAAAGCAAAAATATTTTTGGCGAAACGGCAGTTTGCCAAAGCTTTGAAAATTATTGAAGAGAGCTACATTTTGGATGTTGATACGCTGTTTATGAAAGGCGAAGCACTTCTAAATTTGGGGCGAACGCGCGAAGCGTTAGTTGTTTTCGAAGATTTGGCACAGCATATTGACGAAGGCGCTGAATTGTTTGTGGACATTGCATCGTTGCTCAATAGTTTACAGCACTACAAAGCTGCTTCCCATTTTCTAAAAAAAGGCGTGGAACTCTATCCCGACAATAGCGATTTGTTGAGAGAGTTGGCTTTTGCGTATGAGCAACAGGATTTGCCGTGGCAGGCTTTGAACATTTACAATCACCTGCTTGACCTTAATCCGTACGATGCAACAGTTTGGTTTTATGTCGGTTTGATATATTTCAATGAAGAAAACTACAATAAGGCATTAGAAGCTTTTGATTTTGCCGTTACGATTAATAATGCCGATTATCTCTCGTGGTTACAAAAAGCACATTGTCATTTTTACAATAACGAGTACAACGAAGCAAAGCGCGCTTACCGTATCTATTTGGATAACAATCCTTTGGATGGTAAAGTGTGGAGTTTTTATGCCGAATGCTTTGAAAGCACCGACGATTCGGAAACAGCGCTTTCCTATTTTCTGAAATCGAGCGAATTAGACAGTAGTTATGTAGATGCGTGGATAGGTGCGGGTGTTTGTTCGCTGAATTTGCAACAACCGGCGCAAGCGTTGATTTATTTGAACAAGGCTTTGAAATTGAATTCCGATTCGGCTGAAATATGGACTTATATCGGCGATTCTTACCGTGATATGGACGATTACGAAAAAGCTTTGTCGGCTTATTTGGTAGTTATTAAAATTGACCCGCAGGATGGCGAGGTGTGGAAGGAAATAGGTGACATCTATTTACAGACCTTTTTGTTCGAAGAGGCGGTTTATTACTATGAAGAGGCGTTTCGTTTGGAACCTTTGCAAGAAAATTTGCCTCTGTTTTTGGCTATGTGTTACTATAAATTAGGCAACATAAATTCAATGGCGCACTACATGGCGTTGGCAGAACAACGCACCGACATGGCGCGACAGGTATTTCTTGATGTTTTTCCCGAAGCGGCTTCTGTTCTTAAACAATTATCTAACAATTAATTTTTTTATGAAACGTTTATTTCTTATTTGCATAACTGCATGCGTAGTTTCAGTAACTTTTGCGCAATCGGCTGATAGCGCTTCTGTTGAAAAAGATTTATCTATAATTCAAAAAGTAGAACGTTGGTATGCGCACAATATGAATTATTGGAGCATAACGGCATTGATGACCATTGAAAGTTCGTTTATTCCGTTTCCATCCGAAATAGTGATACCGCCGGCGGTGTACGTGGCTGAAAACGACGAAAGTGCGCTTAATGTAACGGATTCTTATCTTCTTAATGTTGCACTTATAGTGCTGTTTGGTACGCTGGGTGCTATTTTTGGTGCTATTATTAACTATGTTTTGGCACTGTGGCTGGGGCGGATGATTGTTTATAAATTTGCCGACAGCAAATTGGGACGTTTGTGCTTGTTGAGCAGTGAAAAGGTGAAGCACGCCGAAGACTATTTTAATAAACACGGTAAAACGTCCACGTTTATAGGTCGCTTAATTCCGGGTATTCGCCAACTAATTTCCATACCTGCCGGCTTGGCAAGAATGAATTTCTGGAGTTTTATCGTTTACACGGCATTGGGAGCGGGAATATGGAATATTGTACTGGCGTTGCTAGGATATATTGCTCATGGTCAAGCGGATTTAATTAACAAATACAGTCACGAATTGTCGATTGCTATCTTGGTGATAGTAGCAGTAGTTATAGTGTGGTGGGGATTGAAAAAATTACTTTCTAAAAGAAAAAAAGCGTAAGTTTTTCAGAAAAAATGTACAGTAAAAAGCTTCATTACTAATGGGGCTTTTTATTTGGCTTACAATCTCATAATTGAGCAACAAAAACAAAATATTTTTTCAGAAAAATTATTTTATGGAAAACTTTTTGATGTTTCTAATTTTTTAAATAGCTTATTTTTAATGTTTTATAAAATTTTACGGAAAACTTTTTTTTTAATGTTGAAAAAAAATTGCAAAAAAGACTTGTTTTACAATATATAATTATATACCTTTGTTGCAACATTTGGTCGGCGTAAAAAAGCCGACTTTTCTAGTGCATAAACATTAAAAATTATTAATATGGGAACTGCGGAAGTTTATATTGTAAAAAGAGATGGGAAAACCGAACTTTTCAATATCGACAAAATAAAAAACGCTATTGCTAAGGCGTTTTTGTCGGTAGGGAGCTTTGCCACGCAAGACATTATGACCAGTATTCTAAGCCACTTGAATATTGTGAATTCTATGAGTGTGGAAGAAGTACAAAATCAGGTGGAATTTGCACTGATGTCTGAACGCTACTATCATGTTGCCAAATCGTTTATGCTTTACCGTCAAAAGCACCTTGAAGACCGCGAAACGCGTGATAAATTGAAGTTTTTGATAGACTACTGCGATGCCCAAAACGCTGCTACCGGCAGTAAATACGATGCCAATGCCAATGTGGACAAGAAAAATATTGCCACGCTGATAGGCGAGTTGCCAAAGTCAAATTTTATTCGTCTCAATCGTCGCTTGTTGACTGATAGAATTAAAAAAATGTATGGGAAAGAGTTGTCCGACAGGTATTTATATCTATTGAACAATCATTTTATTTATAAAAATGACGAAACGAGTTTAGCCAACTATTGTGCGAGTATTACCATGTATCCGTGGTTGATAGGCGGAACACTTTCTATAGGCGGCAATTCGACTGCACCTACCAACCTGAAATCGTTTTGCGGCGGTTTTGTCAATATGGTATTTATCGTGTCAAGTATGTTGAGCGGTGCCTGTGCAACGCCCGAATTTCTAATGTACATGAACTATTTCATTGGTTTGGAATATGGTAACGACTATTACAAACGCGCAAACGATGTGGTGGATTTGAGTAATAAACGCCGAACTATTGACAAAGTTATTAGCGATTGCTTCGAACAAATTGTCTATTCTATCAACCAACCGACTGGAGCGCGCAATTTCCAAGCTGTGTTCTGGAATATCGCTTATTACGATAAATATTATTTCAATAGTTTGTTTGAAAATTTTGTGTTTCCGGACGGCAGTCGTCCCGATTGGGATTCGCTCAATTGGTTACAAAAGCGTTTTATGAAATGGTTCAACGCCGAGCGTGTGAAAACGGTGCTGACTTTTCCTGTGGAGACAATGGCAATGCTGACGAAGGATGGCGACGTATTAGATAAGGAATATGGCGACTTTACTGCTCAAATGTACGCCGATGGACATTCGTTTTTTACCTATTTGAGTGACAATGCCGATTCGTTGAGTTCGTGCTGCCGCTTGCGCAACGAAATTCAGGATAACGGATTTAGCTATACGTTGGGAGCGGGAGGCGTTTCTACGGGTTCGAAAAGTGTTTTAACCATCAATTTGAACCGCTGCATTCAGTACGCCGTTAAATCGGGTATGCCTTACCAAACGTTTTTAGACGAGGTGATAGATTTGACTCACAAAGTGCAAGTGGCTTATAATGAAAACCTCAAAGAACTTCAAGATAAAGGTATGTTGCCGCTGTTCGATGCCGGTTACATCAATATCAACCGTCAATATTTGACGATAGGTGTGAACGGACTGGTGGAAGCTGCCGAATTTTTAGGTATTCCTATTAACGACAATCAAAAGTATGTCGATTTTGTACAAGGTGTTTTGGGACAGATTGAAACATACAATAAACGCTATCGCACGAAAGATGTTATGTTCAACTGCGAAATGATTCCCGCTGAAAATGTAGGAGTTAAGCATGCAAAATGGGACAGAGAAGATAATTATTTTGTGCCGCGCGATTGCTACAACAGCTATTTTTATGTTGTAGAAGATTCCACGTTGAATGTTATTGATAAGTTTAAACTGCATGGTAACAAATACATTGAACATTTGACGGGTGGCTCGGCGTTGCATTGTAATTTGGAGGAACATTTGAGCAAAGAGCAGTACCGCCAACTGTTGCGTGTAGCTGCAAGTGAAGGTTGCAACTATTTTACGTTTAACATTCCCAACACCGTTTGCAACGATTGCGGAAATATTGACAAACGATATCTTAAAACCTGTCCAAATTGTAACAGCAAAAATGTGGATTACTTGACACGCATTATTGGCTACATGAAACGTATCAGTAATTTCTCTTATGCGCGTCAGGTAGAGGCGAGCAAACGCTACTACAACAAAAAGGAAATGGCAACGGCATGCTAAAATATACCGATTATGATATTGTTTTTCAGGAAGTTCCGAATGAATTAACGCTGGCAATAAATATCTCGAATTGTCCAAATCGTTGTAAAGGTTGCCATAGCAGCTATTTGTGGGACGATGTCGGTGAGCCGTTAACGGAAGAAGTTTTGGCGCAGTTGTGTAAAAAATATAGTAGCGGTCTGACGTGTGTCGCTTTTATGGGTGGCGATGCAGAACCGTTTGAAGTAGCACGTTTGGCACATTATGTGGGGAAGGAATTGCATCTTAAAACAGCGTGGTATTCCGGTAAAAATAGTTTGCCTGAGCAGTTTCCGATGACGGAATTTCAATTTATAAAGATAGGGGCGTATTATGCAGATTTGGGTGGATTGAAGTCGCCGACAACAAATCAACGAATGTATAAAATTTTGTCCGATGGTAGAAAAGAGGATATTACGTCTCTATTTTGGAAAAAATGAACTCTATAAAACTTATTATTAAAATCTTTAAACTTTTATTATGAAAAAACAATGGTGGGCAGCTATTTGTGGCTTGTTGTTGAGCCTTATGTCGTGCAACAATGTTGCTGAACGAGTTTACAATCAAGGAATAAACATTATTCCAAAACCAAAAGAATTGATTGAAAAAGAGGGTGTTTTTGTGTTAGACGGACACACCCGTTTTCAAACGCAATCGGAGGAGTTGCGTCCTATAGCCGACTATTTTGCACAGAAAATAAAGTTAGTTACGGGTGCAAATCTGTTGAAAGGTGATGCGAAAACCAACATTGTGTTGCAAGTTGATTCAACTTTGCCGTTGAACGCTGAAGGTTATCGTTTAGAAGTGAGTCCGACAGCTGTGGAAATTATCGGAAAATCGCCACAAGGCGTTTTTTACGGTTTGCAAACACTTATGCAGTTGCTTCCTGCCGAGATAGAAGGAGGCAAGCGTATTTGTGGCACAAAATGGACGATTCCTTGTGTGTCCGTTACGGACGAGCCTGCTTTTTCTCATCGTGGAATGCATTTGGATGCGTGTCGCCATTTTACACCCGCCGATTTCATAAAAAAACAACTGGATGTGATGGCGATGTTTAAGCTCAACCGTTTCCATTGGCATTTGACCGAAGACCAATTGTGGACACCTGAAATAAAAAAACATCCCCGTTTAATTGAAGTTGGTTCCGTGCGCTATAACCAAGACGGCACGGTGGCTACGCAAGGTTTCTACACGCAAGAGGAAATGAAAGAAGTGGTAGCTTATGCAGCTGAACGTTTCATTACCGTTATTCCCGAAATTGAAATGCCGGGGCATGCTTTGGCAGCATTGGCGGCTTATCCTGAATTATCGTGTACGGGAGGACCGTTCCAAACGCGACCGGTGTGGGGTATAGAACCGGAACTTTTTTGTGCAGGAAAGGAAGAGACGTTCCACTTTTTAGAAGATGTGTTGGACGAGATTTTAGCTATTTTCCCGAGCGAATATATTCATATTGGCGGTGATGAATGTCCGTTTGTGCGTTGGGAGCAATGCCCGTTGTGCCAAAAACGGATGAAAGACGAAAATTTGAAAAATGAAGCGGAATTACACAGCTATTTTCTGTGTCGAATAGAGAAATATCTCAATTCTAAAGGTCGTAAAATTATTGGTTGGGACGAGATTTTAGAAGGCGGTGCATCGCCAACGGCAACAGTTATGTCGTGGCGCGGCGATGTGGATGGAATAAAGGCTGCCAATAGCGGTAATCATGTGATAATGACTCCCGGACCCTATTGTTATTTGGATTATCGCCAAGGCGGACGAGAGGTAGAGCCGCTTTCGATGGGACCTTGCACTACGTTGGAAAAAATCTACTCTTTTCATCCTGTTCCGGATGCTATCGACTCGGCAAAACAACATTATGTGTTAGGTGCGCAGGGCAATGTGTGGCGTGAGTATATTTTTGATACCGACCATATTGAATATATGGCTTATCCGCGTATTTTAGCTTTGGCGGAATTGACGTGGACGCCTGTTGAAAAGAAAGATTATGCCGATTTTTCTCGGCGCATTAACAATGCTTGTGTGCGTTTGGACGGTCATTCCATTAATTACCACATTCCAATTCCCGAAGGACCTATCGGCGACGACATGGAATTTGTAGATACCGTTACCGTTCCTTTTTTCAACACACGGAATTATCCGATGTATTACACTTTGAACGGTAAAACGCCAACCACCAACAGCACACTATATGAACAGCCTTTATTTTTAGATGCAACGACTACGATAAAAATAATTTCCGTATTGCCCAGCGGTAAAACATCGCGTGTACGCACTATTAACTATGTAAAAACTGATTATGCGCCTGCTTTTGAAGGTGAAACATCGCCGGGTATTTGGATGCGTCATGTCGATGGGCTGTTTGCTAATTCGGAGGCTTATAAAAATGCAACATTTTCCGAACCGAAAGTGATACCTTACTTTACTCCGGTCGATTTGAAAGCGTTGGACGATTACAAAACGCCATGGGTGGAAATTTACGAAGGCTATTTTGAAGTGTCTGAAGATGGAATTTACACGTTTGCTATCAATTCGGAAGAGCTGTGGGTGAATGGTAAATTGATTTTGGATTATAACAATAAAGTGGCGCGCAATCTTACCGTGCGTGTTACTAAAGCACTAGCAAAAGGTAAACACCATTTCCAACTTAATAAAAACAATTCCATAAAGAAAGGATTTCCCGATACGTGGCGCGAAACTACGTTCTATATTCAATCGCCGCAAGACGAAGAACTTGTTTCAGTAAAAGAAAGCCAATTGTCCCATTAAGGGGCAATTGGCTTTTTCTTGATTAGTTTTTTGCCTTAATCTACAATAGTATCAAGTGTGGCGACAATTTTTTTACGCAACTCTACCGATTCTTTGAAAAAAGGATTTCCTCTGAACCAAAAGCGGAATCGGCGAACTCTGTTATAGAGCTTTTTCCACAAAATTTTGCTTCTGAGATACACAATAAGACTCAATGGCAAAATAAACAGAAAACTTAATGCCAACCACCAAATGCCTGTTGTAGCCCAAATGGTGATAAATCCTATCAAAAACCAAATAGGGTAAGCAAACAGTGTGCCTATCACAAGATGAAACGATGAATGGAGCATTACGTCTTTGATGTTTCTGGTTATTAACGTGCTGGCATTAAATGGTATAACGTTGATGAGAAAACTGACAATGATGAATGGAATAAGTACGATTGCCAATAACGTGCGGAGCCAAAATCCCCATACCGACAACTTTTTGCGGAATATCCAATCTTTCAGGTGTAATTTTTCTAAATTACGACAATAGGTATAAGCTTGCTGCATGAGTTCGGAAAATTTTTCAGGATTTGTTTCGCGTAGCTTATCAATAGCAGCCACAGTTTCACGATTAGCTTTTAAATGATTGGGAAAATACGACAATTTCAAATTGTGTTTTTTCAAATAATTTTCGCAATAAATGGTTCGCAAGGTATTGTATTCGTCGTATAATTCTCTGTCTTTGATATTTAGCATCATGCTTTCAACAATGACACGAGACCTGTCTGCCAATATTTTTTCGGCGCGTTTTGGTTTTTCTTTATACAGTTCGTACAAATCGGAAATTCCGAACGGTTCGCCGGTCTGAATCATCAGTTTGTGTTGGACTCCGAAATAAGAGGAGTAGTGATGTGCGAAAGGTACAATTTTTATATCCTGTTTGAAATCCGACATTTCGGCAGCCCTAAAAGCAATGCGAGCAAATCCTTTTTTGAACGTGCCTAAACGGTAACCGTCTTCGTGTCCGGCTTCGGGAAAGAGACAAACAACGCCTTTTTCCAATAAAATGGATGCCGATTTGTCGAAAATAGCTTGATTTTCTTCCAACTTCTCTTTTCCGCCATCCCGCACTCTAAATGCCGGCATGATGCGCAAGAAACGCAGCAATTTAGCCGCCAATTCGCGCTTAAAAATGTCAGAACGTGCAATGAATACAGGGTCGCGTTTGTCCTTGCTAAAAGTAAATAAAATGCCCAAAGCATCTGTTAAACCGTTTTGGTGGTTGCAAATAGCCACTACGGGCTCATCTTTTGGAATGCGTTCCGTGTTTAGTGCATAAAATTTTTTGTAATAAATGTGTCTGAAAACAGGACTTACATAGGTGTAGAGTAGGTCGTATTTCCAATCGGGTTTGTTAATGTTTTCGAAACTAATCATTGTATTTTAATATTGTGTTAGTAATGATACAGTTGCAGCGCATTTTTTTTGCGCTGCAATTTTTTTATCGTGGTATAATCGGATTATAGTGCAACTTTAGTGTATATAGGTCCGTCTGCAATGACTTCTCCATTCTTTTGTATGAGTTGCATGCGTCCCGTATCCAACACTTTGAAACCGTATTTTGACTTGCCACTTTGTTCGTCCATTACTAAAATGGCAATGCCTTGGCGATAAGCATAGTCGGTACTTGTAGTTCCATTTAATTTCGTTGTTGCTTTATAAGAAATGAAGAATGGAATGGAAGCTGTAGCGGATGTGCTGAATTGTATGGTATCGAAAGGAACGTCCGGTGTATGTAGAGTTGCCCATGTTTTACTTTTACCGATAATAGTTGGTTTGTGGCAAATCAAGTTGTCGGATATATTTGCGATGTAGTCGCCGCCTTCGTCTTTGCAGATGCATACTAAATCAAGTTTTCCTGTGTATAAAACATTTGCCGGCCATTCGTTATCAAGAACGTCAATTAAATTGATTAATGTGGCTTTTTTTGTGTCATAGTCTGCTTGCATTTCTTCCACACTTGCGTATTCTTTATAAGAACTGTATGTGTTCGTTACGTTGCCTTTAGTGTCGGTTGTAGTTTCTTTAGTCGGCGAAAATGGAGCTAATTTACTTTCTATAAAAGTGGTGGCGGCATCAGTATCACCGTTGGGTGCAATTTCGGTAAACGTGATGGAAAAGTAGCGTTTCGGTTCGGCTGTTTTGGTAAACTCCACTTTTTCTCATCTATTTTTTCTCTTAATGTATTTTGCAGTTGGAAGGTTGCCCATGTGTTTGCAAAAACTTTAAAACCTTGCCCATCTGCTTGTGTCTTAAGGTCGGTGCAGAAAGTGTTAAAAAGATTTTGTGCGGTCTTTTTTTCCATTACTACGGTATTGAATTTCGTTTGGTTGTAGTTTGCGCAAAACTCTGTGATAAAAGTGTTTAAATCGTTTTGCATTGTAACCGAACTTTCTGTGTAGGCGATGGAAAATTTTTCATAAGTTTTTACTTCGTCGCATGCGGTAAATGCTACAAGTGCCATACTTATAATGGCTGCTTTAAAAATTAGTATTTTTTTCATGGTTTTTAATTGTTTAAATTGTTTTTTTAATATTTTATACCATAAATAATGGACAAAGATACAATTTTATATGAATAAAGAGGAGTTTTAGTCAAAAAAAATGTAATTTTGTGGCGTGAAACGTAAAATGGCATTCATAGTATGCTTGTTGGCTGTCCTTTCGTGGACGATGCACAGTTTTGTTCCCCACCATCATGTAGGTGTCGGGGAGCCCGCTTTTATGGAAAAAATTTGCTGGGACTATCATTTTACAAAAGGAGATTGTCATGACGATGGCGATGCCCACCACCAACACGAAAATCATTTATGTCTGTTTCTTCAAATGCCACCTTTAACGCCCGAAGAGACTCAATTGCAAGAACAAGAACCGTTTCACCTTGATCAATCATATTTTTTAGCTATCCTAGCCCAAATATCTTGGCAGGCTGTTGATAGTATCCGTTTTTACTACATTATTTTTAATGCGCCGCCGGATTTTCAAACGTTTGTTGCGAGCGGGCTTGGATTGCGTGCGCCTCCGACTGTTTAGTGTTGTTCAGCTGTAAGTTACTTTATAGGTAGCTGCGGCGGACTGCCTTTGCTTTGATAAAAGTTGAGGAAGTTTTTTGTATTAACACTAAACAAAATTTACAATGAAGAAACAATTTTTTTTAGCGACTGTCATTGTGCTATTGACGAGCTGTAATCATGCTAATCATGATGATAATCACCATCATGATGAAACTACTTTTACATTGACAGCATATATCGATTCTCTCGAACTTTTTGCCGAATGTACTCCATTTTTGTTGGCAGAATCTTCAGAAATAATATTTCACATCACATCGTTAAATACATTTAAACCTGTGCACTGTGATTCCGTTGCAGTTCAATTGGTTGTTGAAAAAGACCTTTTGACGCAAACGGTTGTGCAACCAATGGCGACAGGATTATACAAATTCAATATCCAACCAACCGTAGAAGGAACCGGTAAACTGGGTTTTGTCGTTGCACTTAATGGTCGAAAGAAATGTATAACAATGGGCGATGTTACTGTTTTCTCTGATGAGTTAGATGCTTGTCAGAAAGCCGAAAAGCGTGCCGTTAAGTGTGCCACGTGTGTGCCATTTCCCAAACAACAATCGTGGCAATCTGACTTTGCAATAGAACAGGTGCGTCGAGAATCGTTCGGTCAGATTATCAAAACGGTTGCACTCATAGAACCTGCACAAGGTGATGAAATAGTGGTTACCGCCAAGACCAATGGTGTGGTAACGTTTGCGTCCAATTCTGTTTTTGAAGGTAAAACGGTTGTTGTCGGACAAGTGATTTGTTCCGTTTCAGGTAAAGATTTTGCAGACAATAATCTTTCAGTCCGAATTACTGAAGCTAAGAACAATTACGAGATGACAAAACTTAACTACGAACGCGCACAATCGTTGGTGGCAGACAAAGTAGTGTCTGAAAAGGAACTGCTGGTGACAAAAAATGCTTACGAGAATGCCAAAATCGTGTACAATCAACTTGTCGAAAATTTTGATGCTGATGGTCAACGCCTGAAAGCTCCCATTGACGGTTTTATTAAACAGATTTTTGTGAAAAATGGCGGTTATGTTGAAGCAGGACAGCCAATTATGATTGTGGCAAAGGATAACTACTTGATGTTGCGTGCGGAGGTGCGACAAAAGTATGCTTCGTTATTGCCCAATGTGCATTCTGCCGTTATATTCAATTCCGTTACGCAAAAAAAATACACGTTGGAAGAGTTGCAAGGGGCAGTTGTGTCGTATGGTAAAGCTGCTACAGGAGGCAATTTTATGATTCCAGTTACTTTAAAGATAAAGAATAAAGGTGATTTTGTTGTCGGCAGCTTTGTGGATGTATTTTTGAAAGTACGTTCACATACCGATGCCATTACGGTACCAAATAGTGCATTGATGGAAGACCAGGGAATTTATTATGTGTTTGTTCAGGTTACTCCCGAATTGTTTGACAAACAGGTGGTCCGTGTTGGTGCAACAGATGGTTTACGTACCGAAATTGTGTCAGGTCTTACGGAAGAACAGCGCGTGGTGAGCAAAGGCGCTATTTTAATTAAGTTGGCTCAGGCTACCGGAAAATTGGATGCTCATTCAGGGCACGCTCATTAACAAAGTTATGTTAGATAAAATCATAAAATTTTCATTAAACAACAAATACTTAATTCTTTGTTGTTACACTTTACTGACGATTGTTGGCATACACACGGCATCGCAAATGGACATTGATGTTTTTCCCGATTTGACGGCGCCGACGGTAGTAGTAATGACGGATTGCCATGGAATGGCGGCGGAAGAAGTAGAGCGTTTGGTAACATTTCCTATCGAAACATCGGTGAATGGCGCAACAGGTGTTCGTCGTGTTCGTTCGCTTTCTTCGCAAGGTTTTTCGTTTGTATGGGTTGAGTTTGATTGGAATGCAGACATATTTCAATCCCGTCAAATTGTTAATGAAAAATTGGTAACTGTATCTGCTCAAATGCCTCAAGGTGTCGGTATTCCGGTCATGGCACCACAGTCGAGCGTAATGGGTGAGATTTTTATGGTTTCCATACAGTCCGACAGTACATCAATGATGGATTTACGTACGTTGGCCGATTGGACGGTGAAACCACTTATTTTGGCTACCGGAGGTGTGTCACAAGTAACCAACATTGGCGGCGATTACAAACAATATCAAGTCGTTGCCAATCCGCAGAAAATGAGCTGTTTTCATGTTTCTATGGACGATTTGTCGGCGGCATGTACTTCTATTAGCCAAAATTCCATAGGCAATGTGGTGCGTCAATATGGCAATGAATTTGTTGTGATTGGCATAGGTCGTACAGCCGATTTAGAAGTGATGCGTAATACGCTTGTGAAGTCGGTAGATGGTAAGCCTGTGCGCATAGGCGATGTAGCGGAAGTGAAGATAGGCGCAGCTCCCAAAAGCGGTTATGCTTCGCACAATGCTCAACCTGCTATTGTTTTTTCTGTTTCCAAACAGCCAAATGCCAATACGTTGGAAGTTACCAAGGCGTTGGATGCTAATTTGACCGAATTACAAAAAACGTTGCCAGCTGACATAAAATTAAATACTCACATTTTCCGTCAATCTGACTTTATCGAATCGTCGGTAAACAATGTGATGCAGGCACTGGTAGAAGGTGCGATTATGGTTGTCATTATTTTGTTTCTGTTTTTGGGAAACTTCCGTACTACAATCATTTCATTGTTGGCAATTCCGTTGTCTCTATTGGGTTCTATTCTTGCGCTTAAATTCATGGGGATGAGTATCAATACAATGAGTTTGGGTGGTATGGCTATTGCCATCGGATCGTTGGTAGATGATGCTATTATTGATATGGAGAATGTGTACAAACGGTTGCGTCAAAATCATCTATTGCCTAAAGAACAGCGACAAAATTCTTTTGATGTGGTGTTCCATGCATCCAAAGAAATACGTGTATCCATACTTAATGCGACGTTCATCATTATGGTCTCTTTTTTGCCGTTATTTTTCTTATCGGGAATGGAAGGTCGCATGCTGAAACCGCTTGGTATTTCGTTTTTAGTGTCGCTTTTTATGTCGCTGGTAGTAGCTTTAACGCTGACACCGCTATTGTCGAAAATGTTGTTGGCTGATGAGAAATTTTTAGTGAAAAATGAAAAGGATAAATGGCTAACACGGCATCTGACCGATGCTTATCATACGGCGTTGATATGGACACTTAATCATAAAAAGACTGTTTTAGGAACAGTTGTGGTATTGTTCATAGCGGCTTTAGTGATATTTTTTCAATTTGGTCGTAGCTTTTTGCCCGAATTTAACGAAGGTTCATTGGTTATTAACGTAGTAACGAAACCTGGCACCTCGCTTGATGAAAGTAATTATATAGGCAATTTAGTGGAACGTAAAATGTTATCCATTCCCGAAGTGTTAAGTACAACACGTCGCACCGGTCGTGGCGAATTGGATGAACATTCGCAAATGACAAATAGTTCCGAAATAGATGTTCGTTTTGAACTGAAAGAGAGAGATAAAGCTGCATTTATGGTTGAAGTACGTAAAACTTTGGCATCGGTACCCGGTATCGCAGTTATTATTGGTCAGCCGCTTGGGCACCGTATCGATCACATGCTTTCGGGTACTCAGGCGAATATTGCCATTAAAGTTTTTGGCGACGACCTTAACCAACTTTACCAAATAGGCAATCGGATAAAAATCGCTGTCGCTGATGTAGAAGGTTTGGTGGATGTGAATGTAGACCAACAGGTGGAAGTGCCGCAGTTGCAAATTCGCGCAAAACGTGATATGTTGGCACAATACAGTATTACTATGCAGCAATTTAATGATTTTATAGAGACATTTGGCGGTACAAAGATGGCGGATATTTATGAAGGACAGCATAAGTTTGATTTGGTGTTGCATTTAGATTCTACCTATACCACGACCATTGACGGTATTGGTGCCGCACTCATTGATACCGATGATGGTCGTAAAGTGCCATTGGAACAGGTGGCTGACATTGTTTCGACATCGGGGAAAAATATCATAACGCGCGAAAATGTTCAACGCAAATTGGTAGTTTCGGCAAATGTATCCGACCGCGATTTGCGCGGAGCGGTGGAAGAAATTCAGTACAAAATAACTGAAAATGTTACGCTGCCTGAAGGTTACCGTATTGAGTACGGCGGACAATTTGAAAGCGAAGCGCGTGCGTCGCGTTCTTTGCTATTAACATCGTTTGCCGCTGTTTGTGTCATTCTTCTGATGTTGTTTCATGAGTTTAAGAGTTTGCGTTTAGCCGGTGTTATATTGTTGAGCCTGCCTTTGGCACTTATCGGAGGTGTTTTTGCTATCTGGTGGAGCTCTAATATTTTAAGTATTCCTGCTATAATCGGTTTTATATCGCTTTTTGGCATTGCCACGCGCAACGGCATACTTTTGGTGTCAAATTATCGGCGTTTGACTGACTTAAAAACTCCACTTTACGAAACTGTTACAAAAGGTTCAATTGACCGCTTGAACGCTATTTTAATGACAGCCCTGACGGGTGCTTTGGCGTTGATTCCGATGGCGGTACACGGCGATATGTCGGGTAACGAAATTCAAAGCCCGATGGCAATTGTCATATTAGGAGGACTGGTTACTTCCACCATATTGAACCTTTTTGTGGTGCCAATAACTTATTATTTAATCAATAAAAATTTTAAAAACAATGAAAACTAGAGGGTTTATTTTAGTTTTTTTTTCTGCGCTGACTTTTTCGCTTACAGCGCAAAATGTAGATGACATTTTGAATTTGATAGAACGTAACAACACAACTTTGCAGGCATCGCGCCAAATGGCTGAGGCTGAGAAAATCGCCAACAGAACGGGGCTTGCTCCGAGTAATCCGGCAGTAGATTTTGCCTATTTGTGGGGTAATCCGGAGGCTATTGGAAATCGTATCAGTTTTAGTGTCAAACAAGAATTCGATTTCCCGAGTGCATACGTCTATCGTAACGATATGTCTAAACTGAAAAACGAACAGGCGGAACTCAACTATGAAAAAACGCGTCAAAGCATTTTGCTGGAAACGCGTCTATTGTGTTACGAGTTATTGTACCACAATGCGGTGCATGCAGAGTTGGAACAACGTGTGCAGTATGCCGTGAAGATAGTTGAGGCTTACAAAAAAAGTTTTGACAGCGGTGAAAGCAATATATTGGAATATAATAAGGCTCAACTTAATTTGCTGAATATAAGCAAGGAAATCGAATCGAATGAAGCGAAACGCCAATTGCTTTTGGCAAAATTGGCTACTCTCAACGGTGGAAAGCATGTGCCTTTTTCGGCAACGGATTGGCCGTTGGATGTTATTCCCGTCGATTTTGATGAGTGGTATGCACAAGCTGAAACCAAGAATCCGATGCTTGCATGGTTGAGTAAGGAGTTGGAACTTGCAAAAAAGGAGGTTCGGCTGAATACGGCTAATGCTGCTCCAAAATTGAATACGGGTTATAATTTGGACTATGCTGTTGGAACCCAACATCAGGGCATTATGGTAGGAATTTCGTTACCATTATGGCAGGATGTGAATAAAGTAAAATGCGCCAAAGCGAAGACAGTAGCAACAGAAAATGTATTGTTGGACAGTAAGTTGCAGTTTTACAATCGACTCAAATATATGCACACCAAAGCTACTGTGCTGCAAAAAAGTTTTGTTGATTATCGCGAGAAGATTAGAGATGTTATCAATTATGAACCTTTGCAAAATGCCTTGGATAAAGGCGAAATTTCACTTATTGATTACTTGATGGAATGTACCATTTATTACGATAGCTATATAAAAATGTTACAATTGCGCAAAGATGCGGGTGTGGCTTATGCAGAATTTGCTGTTTATCAGTGATTTAATTTTCTTTATATAGAAAATAACAGCTTCAAATAAAATTTTGGGTGACAGATAAAAATCTGTCACCCAAAAAAATCTGTTAGTGTAAGGAACTCTTTTTTCCTTTGAATTACACTAATTTTTCCAATTTTGCAATATTCTTATCAATCAGTTCTTGCGGCACTTCGTAATTACCGAGTTGTCCCGACAAATATTTGTCGTATGAAGCCATATCGATAAGTCCGTGTCCTGAAAGGTTGAACAGAATTACTTTTTCCTTACCCTCTTCTTTAGCTTTCAATGCCTCCTGTATGGCGGCAGAAATAGCGTGAGTCGATTCCGGAGCGGGAATGATGCCTTCTACTTTAGCGAAAAGTACGCCTGCAGCGAAAGAATCCAACTGTTTTATATCAACGGCTTCTATCAAATTGTCTTTGATAAGTTGGCTGACAATGGAGCCTGCTCCGTGATAGCGCAATCCGCCTGCATGTATATCTGCCGGTTCAAAATCGTGTCCTAAAGTGTACATCGGAATTAGTGGTGTAAAACCTTCCGTATCGCCAAAGTCATAATTAAATTCTCCGCGTGTGAGTTTCGGGCACGAAGCGGGTTCTGCCGCAACGAAACGTGTCGTTTTGCCTTCCGTAAGGTTGTGGCGCAAAAACGGAAACGCTATGCCGCTGAAGTTGGAACCGCCGCCAAAGCATCCGATAACAACGTCAGGATAGTCGCCTGTCATTTCCAATTGTTTTTCGGCTTCCAAACCAATAATTGTTTGGTGCAGAATAACGTGATTGAGTACGCTACCTAAACTGTAACGGGTGTCGGGATTTTTTATAGCCACCTCTACGGCTTCGGAAATAGCCATGCCAAGAGTGCCAGATGTGTTGGGGAACTTGCGACGCAAACGACGACCTATTTCGGTTTGGTCGCTTGGCGAGGCAAACACTTGTGCGCCATAGGTGTTCATTACCGATTTGCGGTAAGGTTTCTGGTCGTAGCTCACTTTTACCATAAACACTTGCAGGTCTAATCCGAAGTGTTGGCAAGCTATGCTGAGTGCGCTGCCCCATTGTCCTGCGCCTGTTTCTGTTGTTATGTGCTTGATACCTTGAATTTTATTGTAGTAAGCTTGCGGTATCGCCGAATTCAGCTTATGCGACCCTACGGGGCTGACGCTTTCATTCTTGAAATAGATTTTTGCAGGTGTGTCGAGCGCTTTCTCCAATCCCGAAGCCCTAACCAAAGGCGTTGGGCGGTAAATTTTGTAAAGTGTTTGCACCTCTTCGGGGATATCGATGTAGCGTTCTTGGCTAAATTCTTGTTCTACAGCACCTTTTGCAAAAAGAGCTTCCATTTCTTCGGGTTTCAACGGCTGTTTGGTAGCAGGGTTGAGCATCGGTAGCGGTTTGTTTTTCATGTCCGCTACTATATTATACCATTGTGTCGGCATTTCATTTTCCGGCAACATTATTTTTTTTGTTGTTTTCATTGTTATTGTTTTTTTATTGTTTTGATTGATTATTTAATTTTAATTAATTAATTTTTTTGCTGTTTTTTTTTACAAAAATGGTCGCCATCGCAGTAGTGTACGCCGCAACCAATAAAGTATGTATAATATATGTAATAAAAAATATCTATTCATGATGTCAAAAAAAAGAAAAACCGCAGGAGGAAATCCTACGGTTTGTTTTGTTATAGTGTATATGAAACATAAGCAAACGATGACCCTCCGTTTTTTAAATTAACGGCTGCCACCACCAATATTTTAAACCTGTTTGCAACATTGTGTTTTGAAATTTGCTGCAAAGTAACAACTAAAATTTGAATCCTCCAAATTTTTTGTGTTTTTTTTTACTGCGAAGGCTAAAAATAGTTCTAAACTCCTATGATAATGGTCTTTTTTAACCAATGCGTCAAGCTATTTTTAACAAAAATGTCATTTTGTCTTTGTTTGAATTATTTTGTGTCAAAATTGCAGTGTTTCGTGGCGGGCATAATTGTTGTAATAAGTTTCGTGACAATTAAAAAGAGAAATAAACGAAACCTAAACAATTAATAATATGAACTTTAACAAATTTACAATTAAATCGCAAGAAGTCGTTCAACGGGCTGTTGAATTGGCTTCTCAAAATGGTCAACAAGCCATTGAAACGCCGCATTTATTGAAAGCCGTTATCGAAAAAGGCGAAAATGTGGTGCAGTTTCTGTTTGGTAAAATGATGGCGAACCAACAAGCGTTGTTGAGCGTAGTTGACAGCCAAATAGCCTCATTGCCCAAAGTGAGTGGCGGTGAACCTTATTTGAGTCGCGAAACAAACGATGTGTTGTTGCGTGCCGAAGAGTTGGCTCAAAAAGACGGGGACGAATTTGTCTCTTTGGAATACATTTTATTGGCGTTGGTCGATAAGCGCAATGCCGTGCAAAAATCGCTTCAAGATGCGGGCGTGAATGTTAATGGTTTGCGTGCTGCTATTGCCGATTTGCGCAAGGGAAGCAAGGTAAAAAGCCAAGGTGCGGAAGCAACTTACCAATCGCTCGAAAAATACGCTATCAACTTGAACGAACGCGCTCGCAGCAGCAAACTCGATCCGGTTATCGGGCGTGACGAAGAAATACGTCGCGTGTTGCAAATTTTGAGCCGTCGTACCAAAAACAATCCTATTTTGATTGGTGAGCCGGGCGTGGGAAAAACTGCCATAGCTGAGGGTTTGGCGCATCGTATTGTGCGCGGCGATATACCCGAAAATCTGAAAACCAAACAGATTTTTAGTTTGGATATGGGGGCGCTGGTGGCAGGCGCCAAATACAAGGGCGAATTTGAAGAACGTCTTAAAGCTGTTGTAAATGAAGTGATTAAAGCCGAAGGCAAAATTATTTTGTTTATTGACGAAATTCACACGTTGGTAGGAGCCGGCGGCGGTGAAGGTGCTATGGATGCTGCCAATATTCTGAAACCGGCATTGGCGCGTGGCGAACTGCGTGCCATCGGTGCAACTACGCTGAACGAGTACCAAAAATATTTTGAAAAAGACAAAGCACTCGAACGGCGTTTCCAAATTGTGCTGGTAGAAGAACCCGATGAGGCAAGTACGATTTCCATTCTTCGCGGACTGAAAGAACGCTACGAAAATCACCACAAAGTACGAATTAAAGACGATGCAATTATTGCTGCGGTTGAACTTTCGAGCCGCTATATCAGCGATCGTTTTCTTCCCGACAAAGCCATCGACCTTATGGACGAGGCTGCCGCTAAATTGCGTCTGGAAGTCGATTCTGTGCCGGAGGAATTGGACACTATTGATAGAAATATCAAACAGTTAGAGATTGAACGTGAAGCCATTAAGCGTGAAAATGATACGCAAAAAGTGGAACAATTGTCAAAAGAAATTGCCGATTTGAAAGAAGAAGGGCAGAAGATGCGTGCCAAATGGAGCAGCGAAAAGGCTTTAATCGACAAAATACAGCAATCGAAAATTGATATTGAACAACTGAAATATGAAGCCGACCGTGCAGAACGCGAAGGCGACTACGGTAAAGTAGCCGAAATTCGCTACGGCAAAATTAAAGCCGTTGAAGCGGCTATTGTAGAGAGTAAAGAAAAACTTAAAGAGTTGCAACACGGTAGCGCAATGATTAAGGAAGAAGTTGATTCTGATGATATTGCCGAAGTTGTAAGTCGCTGGACGGGCATTCCCGTAACCAAAATGTTGCAAAGCGAACGCGAAAAACTGTTGCATCTCGAAGAAGAATTGCATAAACGTGTGATAGGGCAGGACGAAGCCATTGTAGCTGTGAGCGATGCCATACGGCGCAGTCGTGCCGGCTTGCAAGACCCGAAACGTCCGATTGGTTCGTTCATTTTCTTGGGAACGACCGGTGTGGGCAAAACGGAGTTGGCAAGAGCGTTAGCCGATTATCTGTTCAACAACGAAAATATGATGACGCGCATTGACATGAGCGAATATCAGGAAAAATTTTCGGCAATGCGACTTATAGGTGCGCCCCCGGGATATGTGGGCTACGATGAAGGCGGGCAACTTACTGAAGCCATACGCCGCAAACCGTATAGTGTGGTACTGTTCGACGAGATTGAAAAAGCGCATCCTGATGTGTTTAACGTACTGTTGCAGGTGCTTGATGATGGACGTTTGACCGACAATAAAGGTCGTACCGTCAATTTCAAGAATACCATTATCATTATGACGTCCAATCTTGGCTCGCAATTAATTCGTGAGAATTTTGAACAATTGACTGCTACCAATCGCGATGAAATAATTGAAAAAACACGTAATCAAGTGTTTGAAATGTTGAAACAGACCATTCGCCCTGAATTTTTGAACCGTATCGATGAACTGATAATGTTCACACCGCTGACAGAGGCGCAAATTCGCGAAGTGGTGTTGCTGCAACTGGATAATTTGAAAAAACAGTTGGCAGAGAGCGACGTTGTTTTGCAGGTAGAATCCGAAGCGGTCGATTTTATTGCGCACGAGGGCTATGACCCCGAATTTGGCGCACGACCAGTGAAACGTGTTATACAGCGTTACTTGCTCAACGAATTGTCGAAACAAATTATTTCGGGCAAGGTAAACAATCAAAAACCGATTGTTGTAAAAATGGAAAACGGCTCGTTGGTTTTTGAAAACTAAACGCGTTAAAATTTAAAATAGCGGAATGATTTCGAAATCATTCCGCTATTTTTTTTAGGGCTGTTTCCCGTTCTAGGCTCTGCCTTAATGATTTACAAATTGATAGATTTTACCCCAGCCCCTGAAAGGGGCTAAACACTACACATTACACACTACACACTAAACAGTTCAACAATTCACCGATTAAACATTCAACATTACACACTAAACAATCATCTCTTTTAGGGGAATAAGGGGTAGAGATTTAAGGGGGGTCTTAAATTTTTTGTTAAAATTATTTGTTTTTTTCATTTTCTTTTACTTACTTTGTAGCGTAAATACAACTACTCGATGAAAGTGCAATCAATTTATATGTTTACGGAAACTTTTCGGCACAACTTGCCGAATTATTTCGTACAAGTGCAGTTCTTATTTTACCCCCCCCGTATTTAACATTTTTTACAATTTTATAGCTTTTGACTTTATTTTACCCTGTGCCAAATAGGTGCGGGGCTGTTTTTTTATTGAATATAGAATCTGTAAAATAGTAATACTATTAATTTAAAATCAATTAATTATGAAAAAACCAAACATTTTAAGCAAAATGAGTGCGCTTTTTGTTGCACTATTTGTATGCGGAGCAATGACTGCGCAAAATAACTACGGCATACAAATAGCCGGTACAGAGCTTACCTCTACCAATGCGGGGGCAATAAACAACAATAACTTCCCAAATCTTGGACTCGCGAGTGGTGGCTCTATTACCTACGACCACTCCTCCAAGACATTTACGCTTACCAATGTGCAAGCATCGGTAGCTAATTCTACTTTTATTCAGATTATTCGAGGTGTTGGTATTCCCTTTACCACATATAAAATCAATCTTGTTGGTAGCAGTAACATAACCGCAAGTGGGGGAATTAGTGCTATCTATACAGAGAACAATCTTACCATAGAGGGTAGCGGGTCGCTGAAACTCACTGCGGAAGGCAATAGTGTTGGAATTTATGTAAGGGATGGTACCCTTACTATCAGAAACACCAGAGTAGAAGCTATAGGCAAATGGGGTATCACAGGTTTTACTGGCAGAGATGGCGAGACTCTCACAATCGAAAACTCTGTAGTAAAGGCTACCGGCAAAGCTGGTGGTAGTATCATGGACTTCCAAACCATTACACTTACGGGTTGTGATATCTCTCAGCCTGCAGGTGCCGCAGTAGCTACAAACGGCACATACGGTAAGGCGGTAATGTTAAACGACTCGGTGGTTCGCTCGCAGGTGGTAATAGAGCCTACTCGCAATTACCCCCTCTGGGTAGGCGGCGTACAGGTTTCCTCAGCCAACGCCTCAAATATCACCGGCACAGGCATTGCAGGCACGGTAAGCTACAACCCTGACACTAAAACCCTTACGCTCAATAATGCTACGATAACGGGAGCAAAGGTAGATGATGTAGGTATAGATGAGTATTTTGCAGGCATTAAAGCAGCTGGTGGGGAAATTTTAACCATTAATCTTATTGGCAAAAATGTAATAAATTTAAATGTTCCTGGAGACCCAAATTACAACCAAATAGGGAGAGGCATTAGGGTAGAAGGATATGTTAAATTTACAGGCAATGACACATTGCATATACAGCAAGTAAGGGCACAAAATGCTTTGCAAGAATCTTACACCGGTATATACGCCGACGGCGTGGTGATATATGGCTCAACGGTTATGATAGCAGGTAGTCCTATTGACAATAGCATTTTTGTAGCTGATGAGCTGGGAAGTTTAGCTTTGTACGATGCTGCTACTTTGGATTGTAAAGCCAACATTGTCCTTACAGAGCAGCCTATTGTCTATGCAGGTGCCGTACTCAAAGAGGGCGATGCTGAGGGTTCGTTAGGAGTGGTTGAGCAATTTACTTTGAGTCCGTGGGGGCAATATTATAATAGGACGAAGCGTTTTATAAGGATTAAGCTTGTAGACTACGGCATTTATATAGCAGGTACAAAACTTACCATTGAAAATGTAGGAGCTATAAATAATAGAAATTTCCCAGGTCTTGGACTTGCCGAAGGCGGTTCTATTACCTACGACCATAGTACAAAAACCTTTACATTAACTAACGTAACTGCCAATGTAACTTCCAGCATTTTTATGAATATTTGGTATTCTGCCGAAAATGATGATTATACCATCAATTTGGTAGGCACTAATGTTATAACTAACGAAGATTCCTTTATTAGATTATATCAATGTAATCTTATTGTCACAGGCGAAGGTTCACTAAAAGTTACATCAACCATCTGTTTTGGATTTTATATTTTTTATAGGGGTACCCTTACTATAAAAAACACGACAGTGGAAGCCATTGGCAGCTATGGCATTATAGGGAATAATGGTTCAATTGGAGAACACTTAATTATAGAAAATTCGAACGTAACAGCCACCGGTGCAGATGGTAGTATATGTGATTTTCAGACTATTACACTTACCAATTGCGAAATTACTCAGCCTGCAGGTGCCATCAATAACGGACACGCTGTAACGTTAAATGGAGAAGTAGTTACTTCAGAAGTAAAGATTTCTCCAACCACCGGTCTTTCTACTCTTGCTGCCGAAGGCATTTATGTTTGGGGAGAGAAAGGCGCAATTTCGATAGAAATCCCCTATTTCTTAAAGGGGGAATCAGGTGCGAACGTAGCACATATATATAATGTATCGGGAGTATTGGTACGCACACTTCCCCTTCAAGGGACAAAAGAACAGGTTGCCGTTCCCGCAGGAATTTATATTGTAAAAATAGGTACTGCTATCGAAAAAGTTGTAGTGCGGTAAAGGATTTGTAAAATACTGTTTTTCAGAAAGGAGCCGTCTTGTATTGAGACGGCTCCATTTTTTTAAGGTTGTTTCTTAATTTTATTTCGGAAAACCTATAGTTTGCGCCACAATGATAACTTGATTGCTTGATAGTTGCATGGTTTTTGCCAATTTTTCGCGGTCAACATAGCCACGCACTACTGTTCCCAAACCTTCGGATGCGCAGTAGAGATAGACGTTTTGTGCCACAAATCCGCAGTTGATATTGGCGGTTGCTATTTTTGATTCTTTCGATGCCGGCGTCATTTTGTTGAGGTCGGCAACGTACACTAAATTGAGCGGAGCCGTTGCAGCAAAGGCTTGTTTGCCTGTTTGGGCGCGAAAATCGCCTTTCACTTTTTCCACTAAAACGTTTTTTTTAGCATCGTACAGATAAATGCCTGCTTTAGTAACAACGTACACGTCAAGTTCTTGTTTGTTCATTGACGAAGGTGCGGTGCGTTTGTCGCTGCGGTTGTAGCCCCAAGCAGCCCACAGCAGGTTGGACAACTGTTGATTGTTGAGTTCTTTTGTGCTGAATTCGCGTGTGCTACGGCGTTCGTTCAAAGCGGTCATCAGAGGTTTTCCGCCCGTTTTTTGTGAGGGTGGCAATTCAATGTTTTGCGCCAAAATAGATGAAGTTGTGCAGATTGACATAATTAAAATACTTAAAATAAACTGTTTCATAATTGTGTAAATTTTAAAAGTGAATGAATTATTTTTTTGTTTTGCAATATTAAAATCAATGAGTGCGGCTGTTTTTTCTGTTCCAAATTGAGCCACATTGAAACAAAAATCGTACGAAGAAGCTTCAATGCCGTTGATTACTAATTATTTATCTTTTATAAATTTTGCTGTTTGTGCCAAACTATTAACAACGGTTACGGTGTGACACGCCACCAATGCGGCTGTTTCGGTGCGTAGGCGGCTGTTTCCCAATGCTACATTTTGAAAGCCGTTGCGCGTGGCTAATGCCACTTCTTCCAAACTGAAATCGCCTTCGGGACCAATCATTATTACCACATTTTCATTGGTCTGGCAAATGGCTGCCAATTCTTGTTTTTCACTGTCGTAGCAATGTGCAATATAGCGATTTTTTTCCAATTTACGTTGCATAAATTCCGCAAACGGGCATATCGGGTTAAGTTTAGGTACATAAGCTTTAAGTGACTGTTTGGCAGCCGAAATCAAAATTTTTTCAATGCGTTCGGGCTTGATAATTTTGCGTTCGGAGTAGTGGCACAACAGCGGTGTCAGTTCATCGAAACCGATTTCGGTAGCTTTTTCCACAAACCATTCAAAACGGTCGCTGTTTTTCGTAGGTGCTACAGCCAAATGTAGCCGAAATGGACGTTTTTCAAAATCGTGTATCACGTTCGTTATTTCCACTTCGGTTTTTTTAGGGTGCGCTACCGTTATTTGAGCGGTGTACAAACCGCCTTTTCCGTCGATGAGGTGCACCGTTTTGCCCACTTTCAAACGCAAAACTTTGGTGCAATGTTGCGATTCTTCTTCGGAAAGAATGTTCGATGAAGCGATATCAGGTGCGTAAAACAGTATCATACGGCTTATTTCCTTTCTTCTTTTAGGATTACGAATTTTCCGATAACTTCCTTATCGTTAAGCAGTTGCAATATGTCGCCATCTATTTTTACAGCATTTGCGTTGCGTAACACGGAGAGCATGGCGCGTTCCAATTTGTCGCCTACACCAATGCAAGCGCGTTTGGTAGCGCCTATTTCGCTGAAAATGATAGTTTTGCCTTTCAGTTGGTAGTTGCCGAAAAAGTTATTGCAGCCGCTATAGCCGCCTATGCGGTTTTGTGCAGTGTTAAAAATCAGTGTCGGACGCGAATTATCGTCAGTTTCGGGTAGGGTTACGCCGTTCAGTTCTACAGGCGTAAGATACGTGTTGAAAAATGTTTCCGGTTGCTTTTGTGCTCGGCAACTCAAGCAGAGGCAAAGTATTGCCGCACTGCATAAAAAAGAAAAAATTGATTTTATCATCCGGTTGAATTTTTGTTGTTTATTGGTTAATGACTTGATTGATAGCTTATTTTGAAATTACATAATAAACGTATCTTTATGATGCAATATTACGCAAAATTGGTCGAACCGCAAAATATTGATAAAACGAATAACAATGCAGTGTACAGAATTAGATATAAATTTGTAATTTGATAAATATTTATTACTTTTGCAAGTTAGCGTAATTATATAATAAATAGAGTATTTATTTCTAAATTAGTTAGTTGTGGCAATTATTAAACCTTTCAGGGGGTCACGTCCGCCTAAAGAATTGGTCGAACAAGTGGTTTCGCGTCCCTATGATGTCTTAAATTCGGAGGAGGCGCGTATTGAAGCCGCCGGTAATGAAAAATCGTTGTATCATATCATTAAGCCGGAAATAGATTTTCCGGTAGGTACTGATGAGCACGATGAGTGTGTTTACGAAAAAGCTGCTGAAAATTTCAAAAAATTTCAGGAAAAAGGGTGGCTTAAACAAGATGTTGATGAACATTACTACGTTTATGCTCAAACCATGAATGGACGGACACAATACGGCTTGTGTGTGGCGGCTTATGTGGACGACTACATGACAGGCAAAATAAAAAAGCACGAACTGACGCGTCGCGATAAGGAAGAAGACCGTATGAAGCATGTGCGTGTGAACAACGCTAATATTGAACCGGTGTTTTTTGCCTATCCGCACCAAGATGAATTAGATGGCATTGTGGCAAAAGTTGTGGAAGGCACGCCGGAATACGACTTTGTTACTTCAGATGGTTTCGGGCATCATTTTTGGATCATTGACGACAAGGCAACGATAGAGCGTATCACCGAATTATTTGCAGCAATGCCGGCTATGTACATCGCTGACGGGCATCATCGCAGTGCGGCGGCAGCATTGGTTGGAGACGAAAAACGCCGCAATAATCCCAATCATAAAGGAGACGAAGAATACAATTACTTTTTGGCTGTCTGTTTCCCCGATAACCAACTGAATATCATTGACTACAACCGCGTAGTAAAAGATTTGAACGGTTTAACGACCGCCGAATTTCTTGAAAAATTAACCAAAAACTTTACGGTAGAGCTTAAAGGCGAGGAGATTTACAAACCTGTTGCCTTGCACAATTTCAGTCTCTATATAGATGGGCTATGGTATTCGCTCACGGCTAAACAAGGCACTTATGACGATAATAGTCCGATTGGGGTTTTAGATGTTACCATAGCTTCTAATCTGATTTTGGACGAATTGCTCGGTATTAAAGATTTGCGCACCGATAAACGGATTGATTTTGTAGGTGGCATACGCGGATTAGGTGAATTGAAACGCCGTGTCGATAGTGGCGAAATGAAAATGGCATTGGCGCTGTATCCTGTGTCAATGAAACAGTTGATAGACATTGCCGACAGTGGCAATATTATGCCGCCCAAAACAACTTGGTTTGAGCCGAAATTGCGTTCGGGATTAGTTATTCATAAATTAGATTAAAAATAAATTTTATGAACTACTACAGCACAAACGGCAAAGTGAGTGGCGTGTCGCTTAGGCAAGCAGTCATAAAAGGCTTGGCAGACGATAAAGGACTGTTTATGCCTGACGTAATAAAACGTTTGCCACAAGCATTTTTTGATACTATCGATACTTTGTCGTTTCAGGAAATGGCTTACACGGTAGCCGATACTTTTTTCGGCGAGGATGTGGAAGCCGATGCGCTCAAACGCATTGTGTACGAAACATTGAATTTCGACGTGCCGTTGGTAAAAGTTTCCAATTCTATTTACAGTTTGGAACTGTTTCATGGACCAACTTTGGCATTTAAAGATGTTGGTGCACGGTTTATGTCCCGTTTGTTGGCTTATTTTGTCAATCGCGAAGGAGACGATGTGAATGTGCTTGTCGCCACTTCGGGTGATACGGGAAGTGCGGTTGCCAACGGTTTTCTTGGTGTCGAGGGCGTTCATGTTTATGTGCTTTACCCGAAAGGTTTGGTTAGCCCCATTCAAGAGTGCCAATTTACGACTTTGGGACAAAATATCACGGCATTGGAAGTTGATGGAACGTTCGATGATTGTCAGGCATTGGTGAAAAATGCTTTTATGGACAAGCAGTTGAACGCAAAAATGAAACTCACGTCTGCCAATTCAATAAATGTGGCGCGTTTCTTACCTCAGGCGTTTTACTATTTCTATGCGTATGCTCAATTGAAAAAGTTGGGAAAGGCTGATAATGTGGTGGTTTGCGTGCCAAGTGGTAATTTTGGCAACATCACCGCCGGATTGTTCGGCAAACGTATGGGATTACCAATTAAACGATTTATAGCTGCCAACAATCGCAATGACATTTTTTTGCATTATTTGCGTACGGGCAACTATGTGCCGCGTCCTTCGGTGGCAACCATCGCCAATGCAATGGATGTGGGCGACCCGAGCAATTTTGCCCGCGTGCTCGACCTTTATAATGGTTCGCACGAGGCGATTTGCGCCGATATTTCAGGTTGTTCTTACGACGACAATCAGATAGCAGAATCATTGAAACGTTGCTTTGAAGAAACCGGTTATTTGCTCGACCCGCATGGTGCGTGCGGTTATCGTGCGTTGTGCGAAGGTCTTACTGCCGGCGAAACGGGTGTGTTCTTGGAAACGGCGCATCCTGCTAAATTTAAAGAAACGGTTGAAAAAATAATTGGCACGGAAGTAGCGGTGCCGGCAAAATTGCAGGCTTTTATGCAAGGCGAAAAGCAAAGTGTGCCGATGGCTAAAACATTTGAGGCGTTTAAAAGTTATTTAATGGCGGATAAATGAAAGATTTAAAATCTAAAACATTAATACTCAGAACTTACGAAACATTGGCGGAGGCGATGTACGATAAACAGGCGTTGGAGCAGGGCGGTATCCAATCGTTTTTGAGCGATTCTACTGTAGTTCAGCTCTATCCGATGTTTTCATCGCCTTTCGGTGGCATCAAACTGCACGTTTTTGAACACGACGAAGAGGCTGCAAACAAATTATTGGACGAAATTCATGCGGATGAAAAACCTTAAACCGATAATAGGCATTTTGGCTGTATTGTTGACTGCATGTGGCGATCTTACCGATGAACAGCTTTCGCAAAAGTTGCTGGAGGAGGCGCAAGTGCATTTTGCCAAAAAGGAAGTCAATGCCGCAAAATTGTTGATAGATTCTATTCACACGACTTATCCTAAAATTGTAAAAACGCGCCGAATGGCTGATACGCTATCGTGGCGGATAGAGCAGTTTGAAATTGATAGAAATTTGCCTTATATTGATAGTGTGTTGATGGTAAAAACAGAGGAGTTTGAGGTACAAAAAAAATTGTTCCGTTTTGAGAAAGATGACAAATACCAAGATGTCGGCAACTTTGTTATCAAAAGTCAAAAAACAGAGGCAAATGTCGATAGAAACTACGTGAAACCTTACACCGACGAAAACGGCAATTTTTATGTGATGAGCTACTATATTGGTGGCAAATTACAACATAACTCACTGAGAGCCAATGTGGGCGAACTTTTTGCAGAAACGGAAACGGTATCGCCGGCAGATGTTCACGAATACAACGATGGTGGCGTACACCGCGAAATGGTGTTGTTCCTAAATGATATGTTGGGCGGATTTCCGCAATTTATAGCTGAAAACGAAGCAGAAAAAGTAAAAATAACTTTGTTGGGAACACGCTCTTATTCGTATTTTTTGCCGCAAAGCGACAAAGAAGCTTTTTTGAAAACGTTTCGTCTTTCTTCCTTGCTCAAAGATATGCGTGAAATGCGCTTGCAGCAAAAAAAGATGCAACATCGACAATTACAATTAACCCAAAAACTTCAGTAATATGATTCTTGATTCGTTAGATAATTCGGCAGGTTATGAAAGTTTACATCCGCGTTTTAAAAAAGCTTTCGAGGTATTGAAACAGACCGATTTTTCGACCGTTCCGTCTGGAAAAATGGAAATAGACGGCGACAATTTGTTCATCAATGTTATGGAAATGGATGGCAAGGAAACTGCACCGTTTGAAGCACACAAAAAGTACATTGATATTCAAGTGCCACTGTCGATAAACGAAAAAATGGGCTGGAAAAGTCTCAAAAATTGCGGAGCGCCTTCGGTGCCTTATGATGAGGCGAAAGACGTAGCGTTTTATGACGAATTGCCCGAAACGGTGGTCGATGTTGCTGTGGGACAATTCACGATTTTCTTTCCCGAAGATGCCCATGCACCAAGTATTGCCAACGGTTTTTTGAAAAAATTGATTGTAAAAATAAGACTCTAATTTCGTTATATTTATGAAGCCACTCAAAATTGTTCAGAACGATTCTTTGCTTGAGCCTTATTCCGATGCGCTCCAAGGACGTTACGATTATGCACTCCGTAAGGAAAAGGAATTGGTAGGCAATAATGCCAATTTATCGGAATTTGCCACAGGCTATCTCTTTTTTGGTCTGCATAAGGTAAAACGTAACTGGTTTTTCAGGGAATGGGCACCTAACGCTACGGCAATTTATATCATCGGCGATTTCAACGATTGGAAAAAGAGCGAAGATTACCGTCTGCAACCATTGGAAAATGGCGTGTGGGAGGGACGTTTTGGCGAAAAGTCGATGGCGCACGGCGATTTATATAAATTATTGATAGAGTGGAATGGTGGCTATGGCGAGCGCATACCGGCTTGGGCAAGACGTGTGGTGCAAGATGAACATACAAAGATTTTTTCGGCACAAGTGTGGTCTCCTGAAGAGGAATATAAATTTAAAATAAAAAAATTCAAACCGTCCACATCGCCGTTGCTCATCTATGAGTGTCATATAGGTATGGCTACGGAAGAGGAAAAAGTGGGCACTTACGACGAATTTCGCCGAAATGTGCTGCCGCGTGTGATAGAAGCGGGTTACAATTGCCTGCAAATAATGGCGATACAAGAACATCCCTATTACGGGTCGTTTGGTTACCATGTGTCCAGCTTTTTTGCAGCTTCATCGCGTTTCGGCACGCCCGAAGAGTTGAAACAACTGATTGACGAGGCACACCAAAACGGTCTGGCGGTTATTATGGACATTGTCCATTCGCATGCGGTAAAAAATGAGGTGGAAGGACTTGGTCGTTTCGACGGTACGCCTTATCAATATTTTCATGGCGGCGACCGCCGCGAACATCCCGCTTGGGATTCGTTGTGCTTCAACTACAATAAAAATGAAGTACTTCACTTTTTGCTTTCCAATTGCAAATTTTGGATTGAAGAATATAAATTTGACGGTTTTCGTTTCGATGGCGTAACGTCTATGATTTACCGAAATCATGGATTGGGACAGGATTTTCTCTCCTATTCCGATTATTATAATATGAATCAGGACGGCGATGCACTGTGTTACCTGACTTTGGCTAACAAATTAATTCACGAAGTCAATCCGTATGCCATAACCATTGCTGAAGAGATGAGCGGACTACCCGAATTGGCTGTGTCGTTTGACGATGGCGGAATGGGTTTTGATTACCGCATGGCAATGGGCTTGCCCGATTTTTGGATAAAATATATCAAAGAAGTCAAAGATGAAGATTGGATGGCGGGGCATATCTATTGGGAGATGATTAACCGCCGTTTGGGTGAAAAAACTATCAGTTACGCCGAAAGTCACGACCAAGCGTTGGTGGGCGATAAAACCATAATTTTCCGCCTTATCGATTCCGATATGTATTGGCATATGCAGAAAGGCGATGAAACGCTGTTGGTGAACAGAGGTATAGCGCTTCACAAAATGATTCGCCTGATTACGTCCACAACCATCAATGGCGGCTACCTTAATTTTATGGGTAATGAATTCGGACATCCTGAATGGATTGATTTTCCACGCGAAGGCAACGGCTGGTCGTACTACTATGCTCGTCGTCAATGGAGCTTAAGGGACAACGATAAGCTTTTATACCACGATTTGGCGGTTTTCGACGAAGCTATGATACGTTTGATTAAATCTGAAAAGAAATTCAACGAACTACCGATAGAAAAAGTGTGGGATAACGAAGGCGACCAATTGGTAGCGTATAAGCGAAAAAACTTGTTGTTTGTGTTCAATTTCAATGGACAAAAATCGTTTGTCGATTACGGAATTTTGGTAAAAAAAGGCACTTATGAAGTCGTTTTGGATACTGACGACAAGCAGTTTGGAGGTTTCGGTTTCAATGATAATAAAGTGCAACATATCACGCAGCCCAGCCATCTTAAAAATAAAGAATGGCTGAGGTTGTATATTCCGAGCCGTTCGGCTATGGTGCTTAGATTAAAGCAGTAAAATATTCGGTTTTTATGTATATATTCGATAATTAATAAGATATGACAAATAAAAAATCTCTTATCACGCATCAACAAAAAGTAAAATTTCTCAAATGGTTTTGGGGACTGTTTGCCGGTGCTATTGTGTTGATAGTAGTGCTTTTTTGGATGATTGTGAAAGGCTGGATTGGCTATATGCCTCCTATTGAAGATTTGCAAAATCCGAAAAACAAATTTGCGACTGAAATCTATTCGTCGGATATGAAAGTTATCGGCACCTTTTTTGCCGAAAAAGAAAATCGTGTGCAGGTAGGTTTTAACGACATATCGCCCCATGTGATAAATGCGTTGATAGCTACTGAAGATGTTCGTTTCTATGAACATTCCGGTATTGACGGATGGGCGTTGGCACGCGTGTTTTTTGTTCGCGGGCTGATGCAGCGCAAAGGGGCGGGCGGAGGCAGCACAATTACGCAGCAACTTTCCAAACAACTCTATTCGCCTATGGCTTCCAATATTTTTGAAAGAGCATTCCAAAAACCTATCGAATGGGCTATTGCTGTGCGTTTGGAAGAGTTGTACACCAAACAGGAAATTATAACGATGTACCTTAATAAGTTCGATTTTTTGAATAATGCGGTAGGCATCAAAACGGCATCGCAAGTCTATTTTGGCAAAGCTCCCGACCAATTGAAAATAGAGGAAGCTGCTATGTTGGTGGGCATGTGCAAAAATCCGTCTCTTTATAATCCTTTGCGGCGAAAAGAGCAAACGCTTCAACGGCGCAATGTGGTGCTGAAACAGATGGAAAAAGCTGATTTTATCACAAAAGAGGAAAACGATTCTTTAAAAATGCTGCCGTTGACGCTCAATTATCACAAAGTCGACCATAAATTGGGTTTAGCGCCCTATTTTCGCGAATATTTACGAATGTGCCTCATGGCAAAAGAGCCAAAACGCTCACAGTATGCCGATTGGCAACTGAAACCGCACGGAAAATATTCAATGGATTCGTTGGCTTGGGCTACCAATCCGCTGTATGGATTTTTTGCTAAAAACCCGAAGTCAGACGGTTCTACCTATAATCTTTATACCGATGGTCTGAAAATTTACACCACAATCGATTCGCGGATGCAAACTTATGCTGAGGAGGCTGTGGAAAAGCATATTAAGGAAGTTCAACAAAATTTCTTTAAGGAACAAGCAAAACGCAAAAAAGCACCTTTTGCTTCTTATGTTACCGAAAAAGAGATAGATGAAATAATGTACACGACCATGAAACAGACCGACAGGTATCGTGGTTTGAAAAAAGCACGTAAATCGGAAGAAGAAATTTGGGAAATTTTTAACACACCGGTAGAAATGAGCGTCTTTTCATGGAACGGAACACTCGACACCATAATGACACCGCTCGATTCTATTCGTTATCACAAATATTTTGCGCGTTGTGGATTTATGTCTATGGATCCTGTTAGCGGTCATGTAAAAGCCTATGTTGGTGGTCCAAACTTTTCGTTTTTCCAATACGATATGGTTAATATAGGTCGTAGGCAAGTGGGTTCTACTATTAAACCGTTTTTGTACACATTGGCTATGAACGATGGTTTTTGGCCCTGCGATAAGACCATTAATAAAGAAATAACGCTGAAAGATGGTCTTGGACGCGATTTTACGCCACGTAACAGTTCTAAAGCAAAATTGGGTGAGGAAGTAACTCTGCGTTGGGGTTTGGCCACATCAAACAACTGGATAACAGCCTATTTGATGAGTTTGTTCACGCCTGAACAGTTGATAAAACTGATGCGTTCCTTTGGTATTCGCGGCGAACTTGTTCCTGTAGTGTCGTTGTGTCTTGGTCCGTGCGAAGTTACGGTGGCGGAAATGGTGGGTGCTTATACTACATTCCCGAACAAGGGTATTCGTGTGGAGCCGCTTTACGTTACTCATATCGAAGATGCCAACGGTAACCTTATTGCCAGTTTCATACCAAAAACGGAAGAGGTAATAGACGAACTTACTTCCTATAAAATGCTCAATATGTTGACTGGTGTAATGGACGGTGGAACAGGTATTCGTGTGCGCTATCGTTACAATGTACATGCACCTGCAGGAGGCAAAACAGGTACAACTCAAAATCATGCAGACGGTTGGTTTATCGGATTTACGCCAACTTTGGTATCGGGCGTGTGGGTTGGCTTTGAAGATAGAACTGTACATTTCAACAGCATGTTGCACGGACAAGGTGCAAGTATGGCATTGCCTATATGGGCTTACTATATAGACAAAGTTCTCAAAGACCCAACGTTGGGTTACGACCCCACGCAACGGTTCGACATTCCTGCGTCATTCAATGCCGATGAGGGGTGTAAATTAGAAACAACGGTTGAATACTCGGAATAAGCGCACAGCAATTAAACTAAGACACTATGGAAATATTTCAAAATTATTCTACTTGGTTTTTACCAATTTTCATTGTTCTTGTGCTTTGGGATGTTGTTTGGAAAGTAATCGCAATGTGGAAATCCGCACGCAACAATCATCTGATTTGGTTTATTTGCATTACAATATTTAATACAATAGGTATTTTACCGATAGTTTACATTTTAATACAACGAAAAAAAGATTTGCATCTGTAATTTAAAAAGTCAATGTTTCGTAAAAGCACTACGGGTTAATTGATTTTTATTTTAATATTTTTGTGATATAAAAGAAGCACTTAGTTTTTACGCTAAGTGCTTCTTTTTTGTGTGGGCGTTGACGGATTCGAACCGCCGACCCTCTGCTTGTAAGGCAGATGCTCTGAACCAGCTGAGCTAAACGCCCGATTTTTCATTCTCTTTTAGAAGCGGTACGGACGGGACTCGAACCCGCGACCCCATGCGTGACAGGCATGTATTCTAACCAGCTGAACTACCGCACCAATGTTTTCTTTTTAGAAAAGCGATGCAAAGATAATGCAAATTTTAATACTGACAAAATTTTGTTGCATTTTTTTTCAGCAAAATTACATTCAATTTAAAATCACCTTTTTAAACCGAAATCAGATGTTTTTCGGCAATGAAAAATGGCATATAGTGGTGCTTTTGCGCAAAAATAAGGGAAAGATGTTTTTTGTAAAAATGCTTTTTTGTGCAAAAAACGGCATTTAAAACAATTTTAAAAATTTGTTTTAATAGCTTTGATTTTGAATTGTAAGTTTATTATGAGTTTAATAATCAATTTATTATGTTCTCTTTTTCTAAAAAAACAAGTAACAACAGTGGTTGATCGTAAAATATGTTTTATAATATGTTTTTAAATGCGGCGATATTAAAAAAAAAGTAGTTACTTTACATTGAAAATAAAAGGGAGGACACCAAAATCTTTTTTCTCCTTAAAATTAATACTGAAAAATCAATAAAAAGACCTTATTTCAAGGTCTTTTTTATTTTGTACATCTTATAAAATCAAATTTTATAGTTATATTTGCTTAATTTTTTTACACAACGTATCGCTTAAATTTGATTTATCTATGTCCACATTTATTTTTTATGCCGTCATCATCATTTTATTGCTCGATTTTGCGTTGGGACGGACGTTTTCGTATTTAAATATCAAAGCTTCGCGTTCGCAAATTCCCGATTTGCTTGTCGGACTCTATGATGAAGCGAAATATGACAAACAGCAACGCTATTTTCGTACAAATGCCAAATTCGGATGGACGACTGCTTCGTTTAGTTTTTTGCTTATTTTGTGCATGTATTCTTTTGGCGGTTTTGCGTGGGTAGACGGCATTGCTCGCTCATTGGTTGAAAACGAATTGTTGGTGTCGCTGTTTTTTTTTGGCATTTTGTTTTTTGCCAACGATTTGTTGAACATTTCTTTTGAATTGTACGACATATTTGTTATCGAAACGCGCTTTGAATTCAACAAAATAACTCCTAAAATATACATTTTCGACAAACTGAAAGGCTGGGGATTGTCGCTAGTAATAGGCGGTGGGCTGGCGACTGCCATTATTTTAATTTATCAACAAATACCGGATTATTTTTGGCTGGTGGCATGGGCGGTAGTTTCGGCTTTCGGCTTGTTTATGAGCTTGTTCTATTCTGAATTGATTGTGCCTCTGTTCAACAAACAAACGCCTTTGGAAGCGGGCGAATTGCGCGATGCGATAGAAGTTTTTGCCGAAAAAACGGATTTTAAACTAAAAAACATTTACGTTATCGACGGTTCAAAACGCTCTACCAAAGCGAATGCTTATTTCACGGGTTGGGGCAGGAAAAAACGCATCGTGCTGTATGACACTTTAATAAATGAATTGACCACTTCTGAAATTGTGGCTGTTTTGGCGCACGAAATAGGGCACAATAAGCACAAGCACACGATAAAGGGCATAATTCTGTCGTTAGCGACAAATTTGATTATGTTTTTTCTATTGGGGCTGATTTTGAATAATGATGCTTTTGCACAAGCTTTGGGTTGCCAACAAGCATCGTTTCATATCAATTTACTTGTTTTCAGTATTTTATATACGCCGTTGAGTTTGGTTTTAGATGTGTTTGGTAATCTGCTTTCGCGTAAACACGAATATCAGGCAGATGCTTTTGTTAAAGCCAACGGTTACGGCGAACAGTTGATTTCTGCTTTGAAAAAGATTTCGTCGAGCACGCTGTCCAATCTTACGCCACATCCGGCATTTGTCTTTTTTCATTACTCACATCCAACTTTGTATCAACGTGTTAAAGCACTTGTAAACTAACAAAAATATGCAACTATCATTAGTACAACAACGTATTGTTTGGGGCGACAAAGTTAAAAATCTTGCCACGTTTGAAGCGGAGGCAAAGGCACATTACGGCAAAACGGATTTGTTGGTGCTGCCCGAAATGTTTAGCACCGGCTTTTGCGCTGATAAAATTGAATTGGCGGAAAGCGTTGACGGCGAGACTATTAGTACTGTTAAGCGTTGGGCAAAAGAGGGCGATTTTGCGGTAGTTGGCAGCTTTATGTGTGCCGATGGCAGAAAATTGTACAACCGTGCCTTTTTTTGCCAGCCGAATGGTTGCATCAATTATGCAGACAAACGCCATCTGTTTGTAGGATTTGAGCAACGGTTTTTTACGCAGGGCAATCAGCTTTTGGACGTAACGTTTCGCGGTGTGAAATTTCGCCTTTTAGTCTGCTTTGACCTCCGATTTCCTGTGTGGAGTCGCAATGCAAGCGGTTACGATTACGATGTGTTGCTCTATGTAGCCAATTGGCCTAAAAACCGTATTGATGCGTGGGATGCGTTACTTAAAGCCCGCGCTATCGAAAATCAAGCGTATGTTTGTGGTGTCAATGTGGTGGGTGAGGATGCTTACGGATTTCATCACAACGGACATTCTGCACTTTTGGATATGTACGGACGTCAAATTGTAACTTTTTCCGATGATGAAACAGCTACAAAAACAGGGAAAATAGACCTTGCAAAATTAAATCGTTTGCGCGAAAAATTTATGTTTTGGCAATCTAACGACAAGTTTCAAATAAAAGAATAGAGTAGGCGGTTGTTTTTTGAAAATTCAATGCGTTACAATTGTAGCATATAAACTTTATAATTTTCAAAATTTCTCACTCTTTTTCAGTTGTACAATCGCCAATAAATGATTATCTTTGCAAGTTAATAGCATAAAAAGAATTGAACAACTCATGAATAAAAAAGCACTTTTGATGATATTGGACGGTTGGGGTATTGGTAAAGGCACTAAAAGTGACGTTATTTCGCAAACTCCAACTCCGTATTGGGACTATTTATTAAAAAACTATCCCCACTCGCAACTGCAAGCTTCCGGCGAAAATGTCGGTTTGCCCGATGGTCAGATGGGTAATTCGGAGGTAGGACACTTAAATATCGGTGCAGGACGCATCGTTTATCAAGATTTGGTAAAAATAAATCGCGCTTGCAAGGACGGTTCTATATTGAAAAATCCTGAAATTGTGCGCGCTTACGAATACGCTCAAAAATCGGGAAAAAATATCCATTTGATGGGCTTGGTTTCCGATGGCGGCGTGCATAGTTCGCTCGACCATTTGTTCAAACTTTGCGATATTGCCAAAGAGTACGGAATTACCAATACTTATGTACACTGCTTTATGGACGGTCGCGACACCGACCCGCGAAGCGGTAAAGGTTTTATTGCACAATTGGAACAGCACCTTAAAACAACAGGCGGAAAAATTGCTTCCATTGTTGGGCGCTACTACGCTATGGACCGTGACAAACGTTGGGAACGCATTAAAGAAGCTTATGATTTGTTGGTAAATGGCGTGGGCGAAGCGGCTACCGATATGTGTGCGGCGATGCAAAAATCGTACGACAACGGCGTTACCGACGAATTTATTAAACCAATTGTTCACGTTGATGCTGCCGGCAAACCGCTTGCGGTAATTGGTGAGGGTGATGTAGTTATCTTTTTCAACTACCGTAACGACCGCGCTAAAGAGCTTACAATAGTATTAACTCAGCAAGATATGCCTGAATTTGGAATGAAAACTATTCCCAATTTGCATTATTTTTGCATGACTCCATACGATTCGGCGTTTAAAGGCGTTTATATCTTATTCGACAAAGAAAACGTGAGCAACACATTGGGTGAAACATTGTCCAATTTGGGATTGCGTCAATTGCACATTGCCGAAACAGAAAAGTACGCACACGTTACTTTCTTTTTCAATGGTGGGCGCGAAGAGCCGTTCGAAGGCGAAAGTCGTATTTTGATACCTTCACCAAAAGTGCCGACCTACGACCTGAAGCCCGAAATGAGTGCTTACGAAGTGGCTGATGCGCTAACGGCGGAGTTGGATAAACAGATATTTGATTTTGTTGTGGTAAACTTTGCTAATGGCGACATGGTGGGACATACAGGCGTGTATGCTGCCATCGAAAAAGCCGTTGTCGCTATTGATGCTTGTGTGGAAAAGGTAGTAGAAACTGCCAAACGCAACGGCTATGAGGTGATTATCATTGCCGACCACGGCAATGCCGATAATGCGTTGAATGCAGACGGGACACCAAACACCGCTCATTCACTAAATCCGGTGCCGTTTGTGTATATTTCGGAAAATAAATCGGCAAAAACAGAAGACGGTATTTTGGCAGACGTGGCACCGTCTATTTGTCACATTTTGAACATTGAGCAACCTACTGAAATGACAGGTAAAAACTTAATAATTAACTAAATATTAAAAACAAACTTTTTTTGAACTATGAAAACAAAGTCAATTTTTTGTATCGCGTTGACTCTTGCAGTAGGCATGGGTCTTAAAGCACAACAGAACCGAGCAGCGGCAGCTTTTACCGCAATGCCTAAAAAAGTAAATGTAGAAGCTTCACCTGTTTTGATGACTATTGATGGTCGTGATATTACGCAGGCGGAGTTTGAGTACATTTACAATAAAAACAATACCAACAACGCCATCGACAAAAAAACGCTGGATGAATATGTCGATTTGTTCATCAATTTTAAGCTGAAAGTTATCGAAGCCGAAAACACAGGTTTGGATACTATGCCGTCATTTATCAACGAACTTGCCGGCTATCGTACACAATTGGCTAAACCGTATCTTACTGATAGAGTTGCCGAAGAAAAAGAATGTCGCAAAGAGTATGAACGTTTGAAACAAGAAGTGGAAGTAAGTCATATTCTAGTTCGCATAGAAGACCCCGACACGCTAATAGCTTATAAAAAAGCGATGGATGCCTATACTGAATTGTTGCGTGGCAAGGATTTCGCAACTGTTGCCAAAAAATATTCCGAAGACCCCAGTGCTTTGGAAAATGGCGGTTACCTTGGTTATTTTACCGCATTGATGACGGTCGAACCGTTTGAGAATGCCATGTACACTCTACCTATCGGAAAAATTTCACGCCCCATACGTACTTACTATGGTTACCATGTAATAAAAGTACACAGTCGTCGTCCGACTGTTGGAAAGGTAAAAGTAAGTCATATTATGAAGCAAGTTCATTTCACTGAAGATTCTTTGAAAAAAGTAAAAGCGAAAGAGGATATAGATGCTTTGTACCAACGCGTAAAAAACGGTGAAAATTTTGCAGAATTGGCAAAACAAAATTCCGACGACAGAGGCTCTGCACAGCGCGGTGGCGAGTTGAATTGGTTTGGAGTGGGGCAAATGGTTCGCGAATTTGAACAAGCAGCTTTCGCTTTGAAAGAGAAAGGCGATGTGAGCCAACCTGTCAAATCACACTATGGTTGGCACATTATTAAATTAATCGACAAAAGAGGCTTGGAACCTTACGAAAAAAAAGAAGCTGAGATTATGCGCGCTTTACAGAATGATGAACGCAGCCTTATCGGTCAACGCTCATTCCTGAAAAAACTTCGCAAAGACTACAAATATAAAGTGGACGAAATAGGCTTACAAGGTATGTATCAGTTGGTTCAAATGTATCCGCTGACAGATTCACTATTCTCAATTGAATCGGCAAAATACACAATACCACTCTTTTCGTTTGCCGACAAAACATATTCACAGTTGGATTTTTCGGAATATCTGATAGTAAATCCGCACAGTTCGGCTACCGAAGCATGGAAAATTGTTAATGAAAAATTGGATAATTTTGTTGACCGAGAACTGATGGCTTATGAAGATGCGCAGTTGGAAAACAAATATCCCGATTTCCGCTTTTTGATGCAGGAATATCACGACGGCATTTTGCTGTTTGAGATAAGCAACCGTGAAGTATGGGAAAAAGCGACCAAAGATGAAGAAGGACTGAACAGGTATTTTGGAAAACATAAAGCTGAATATGCGTGGAATGAGCCTCATTTTAAAGGTCACATTTTCAGTTGCAAGGATAAGGAAACAGCTAAATTAGTGAAAAAATTGCTGAAAAAAGCACCGATTGATTCCATAGACACTTACGTTAGCAGCCGCATCAATAACGACAGTGTAACATTTGTAAAAGTTGAAAAAGGCTTGTGGAAAAACGGCGACAAGGATGTTATCGACAAATTGGCATTCAAAAAGAAAGGTGTTGCAGTAGTTGTGCCCGAAGATTTGCCCATTGTGTTTATTGATGGAAAAATGTTGAAAAAAGGTCCTGAAAACTACAAAGATGTTCGCGGCGCCGTAACATCCGACTATCGTGATTGGTTGGAAACCGAGTGGGTGAAAGATTTGCGCGCTAAATATCCCGTAAAAATTAATCAGGAAGTTTTGAAATTAATTAAGGAATAAATTTGTAACCATTGCGTAACAAAAAAAATATAGTGTGGCTGTGTGCCATCGTTTTGATTTCACTCTGTCTCGGAAGTTGCCAAGAGCCGACTTCCGAGGTGGGGCGAAGTCCTATTTTGGAGGTAAACGGTAAATTTTTGTACAAGGACGAGTTGGAACATATTGTTCCTGAAAACATTTCGCCCGAAGATAGTGCCCGACTGGCTGAAACGTTCATTCGTAAATGGGTAACTGATAATCTTTTGTATGAACGCGCTCAAAAAAATGTGCAGAATGAAGCCGAAATAGAAAAACTGGTGGACGAATATCGCAAATCGCTGACTATTCACAACTATTTGCAAGTGTTGGTGGAGCAACGTTTGCGACAGCCTTCCGACAGCGATATTATTGTGTTTTACGACCGACACAAAGAGGATTTTTTGTTACCTGAAACAATAATTCGCGGTTCGTTTCTTAAAGTACCGATTACTGCGCCAAAGTTAGACAGAGTGCGTAAATCGCTTAAATCCGGCGATATCAAATCGTTGGAATATCTTGACAAATACACGCTGCAACACGCTGCCAGCTACGATTATTTTGAGGATACATGGATTAATTTTTCTGAATTTCAGAAAAATTGGCCTTCGGTTATTGATAATTCTAAACTGTTCGTCGAAGGTGGCTCTTTTTATGAAACAGTCGATTCGGCTTATATTTATATGCTGAAAATCAACGATTACTGTTTAGCGAAAACAGTTGCACCATTGGAAATTGCACAGGATAAAATTCGTGGTATAGTGTTTAACCAAAAGAAAATAGAATATATTCGTCGCGTGGAAGAAGACATCTTTAAGGATGCTGTTGAAAATGGAGTGATTACTTTTTTCTAAAAAGTCAGTGCACAGAGCATGAAAAAAATGAGAAAATTTATATTGGTCGGCAGCATATTTGCATCGCTTGCCGTTTTTGCCCAAAAAAACATGATTGACGGTGTCATTTGGATTGTCGGTGACGAGGCTATTTTGCGTTCCGAAGTAGAGGAACAGCGCGTGCGTGCTCAATACGAAGGCATACGCATCTCCGGCGACCCTTATTGCGTAGTGCCGGAACAAATAGCCGTTCAAAAATTGTTTTTACATCAAGCGAAATTGGATAGCATTTCAGCCGGTGATTCGCAGGTTGAAATGCAGGTGAATATGCGCATCAATCACTTCTTGAGAGAAATAGGTTCCAAAGAAAAGTTGGAAGAATATTTCAAAAAATCATTCTCGGAAATTAAGGACGAAATGCGGCAAAATATTGCCAATCAAATGGTTATACAAAGTGTTCAGCAAAAAATTGTTGGCGATTTAAAATTAACGCCCGCTGATGTACGGAAATTTTACAATTCGTTGTCTGCCGACAGTATTCCCATGATTCCGGCAATGGTAGAAGTAAAAATTATTACCATTGAGCCGTCTATCCCGCTTACCGATATTGAACGCACTAAAAATCAATTGCGCGAATATGCCGATAGGGTGAACAAGGGAGATGCCGATTTTTCAATGTTGGCGCGTCTTTATTCCGATGATATAGAAACAGCCAAAAGAGGTGGCGAACTTGGATTTATGGGACGTGGCGAACTGGTTCCCGAATTTGCTAATACGGCTTTCAGTTTGCAGGAACCGGGCAAAGTGTCGCGTGTGGTGGAAACGGAGTATGGTTTTCACATTATTCAACTTGTTGAACGTCGTGGCGATCGTGTGAATTGCCGCCATATATTGTTGCGTCCACATGTTGCTCCCGAAATTAAAATGGCGGCAATGGAACGTTTGGACAGCATTGCCAATGTTATTCGTAATGGAAAAATGTCGTTTGAAGATGCCGCACTTGAGTTTTCGACGGATAAAGAAACGCGTATGAACGGTGGCACTATGACCAATGCTATTACGGGAACATCGAAGTTTGAATATCAAAATTTGCCGCAAGAAGTAGCGAAATCGGTGTATAATCTTAATATCGGCGAAATTTCCGAACCTTTTTCCATGATTAACGAACAGCTTGGCAAAGAAGTTTATGTAATTGCTCAAGTAAAATCGAAAACCCCTAACCACAAAGCCAATCTCTCAGACGATTATCAGGAATTGAAAATGCTTTGCGAAGCAAAAAAACGTGAAGAGATTTTGGAGGCGTGGATTGAAAATAAACAAAAAGAGACCTATATCTATATCTTTCCCGAATGGCGAAACTGCGAGTTTCATTATAAAAATTGGATAAAATAACGACCGATGCGGTTACTTTTCCAACGACATAAATGTGGCTTAGCCCTCTTATTTTTGTTGGGTGTCGTAGCAAACAGCCCGGCGCAAAAATCCATATTATCGCCTAAAGTTTCGTTAACGGAACGTTTTCCCAAGCAGACGGTTCAGCAGAATGAAGTGCGTGTCCAAAAAGACACGACAAAATCGCAAAAAACGATGGTCTATTTGGAAAATTCCGAAACTTTATCGTTCGACCAAGAGCGTTTGCCGGGTGTACAATTGTTGAAAGGCGATGTTTGCTTTCGCCACGACAATGCTTTTCTCTATTGCGACAGTGCCTATTTCTACGAAGAGCAAAACTCGTTTAACGCCTATGGTCATGTAAAAATTGTTCAAGGCGATACGTTGTTTGTATATGGCGATGTGCTTTACTACGATGGCAATACTAAAATGGCACGTTTGCGCCATAACGTAAAAATGGAAAACCGACGGGTAACGCTGACGACCGACAGCCTGAACTATGACCGATTAAATAATGTTGGTTACTATTTTCAAGGTGGCAAATTGCAAGACGAACTGAATGTATTGACTTCGGTTTACGGTTACTATTACCCCAATACGAACGATGCCGTATTTAACGATGCCGTAGTGTTGACAAATCCAAAATTTGTTTTAAACTCGGACACTCTGAACTATAATACAAAAACGGAAATAGCTAGTATTTTGGGACCTACAACTATTGTTTATAAGGAAGAAACTACCATTTACTCGGAGAAAGGTTGGTACAATACGCGCACTGAAGAATCGCAACTGCTCAACTTTTCGCATATCTATCATGTTGGTGGCAAACATCTTACGGGAAAAATCATTTTTTACGACAAAAAGAACGGTCGAGGAGAAGCGTTTTCCCATATTGTTGTGGAAGACTCTGCGAGACAAATAACCCTTTTGGGCAATTACAGTCGTTACATTGAGGAGGGCGAATTGGCTTTGGCTACCGATTCTGCTCTGATGATGGAATATTCGGGCAAGGATACGTTGTTCATGCACGCCGATACGCTCTATTCTTATGCGGTAGATTCTGTCAACAAAGAAGTACAAGCTTTTCACAATGTTCGTATGTATCGCGATGATTTTCAGGGAGTTTGTGATTCGGCTATCTATTTTACAAAAGATTCGGTGCTCGATTTATTGCAATTGCCCATATTGTGGTCGGACAATCGCCAACTGACGGGCGACACTATACGCGCTTATTCTAAAAATGGTCAGATAGATAAAGTAGTGGTCATCAATTCTGCATTTGTGGCAGAATGCGAAGATTCTATAAAATTCAATCAACTGTCGGGCAAGGAGTTAGTAGCCTATATCCGTGAGGGTGAATTACGACAAGTGGATGTAAAAGGTAATGCTCAGTCGGTTTTTTATCCAAAAGAGGAAAGTGGTGCGATGATAGGCTTGAACCAAACCGAAAGCAGTTATTTATCGGCTTATTTCGAGGAGGGCAAACTGAAACGATTGGTACTGAAACCTAAACCTTCCGGCACAATGTTTCCGTTAGACCAAATTCCGCCGGAATCACTCTATTTGCGCAATTTTTCGTGGCAAATAGAATACCGACCACAAAATAAAGCAGATGTTTTTACGAATAAAGGTCGTGCGCGTTTTGAGACGACTACCGCCAAAGGGAGTAAGGCGATAAAAGGAGAAGTTATTGAAAAGACTAAAAATCGCGATAACAACAGTTCGTTGAAAAAAGAGTTGGGAGGAGGTCGGCAATGAGGTCTGACGGTGCGATAGTAGTACTTTCCGAACAAAGTGAAGCGAGTGCGGCAGCATTGCTTTTTGCTGATACAATCGGAAAAAACATTAAACGAACTGTCGTTCCGATTGTTATAGGTGGGCAGCAATCGAAAGTGTCGAATGTAGCAGAAATCGGCGCATTTGTAGATAATTTTGAGTCGGCTATGTTGGTATTTGATTTACGGGATATACGAAAAATTCAAACCTATTTGTCGGCATGTCGCAACATACGCATTCCCTATTGTTTCGTAAAACCTGAACAAACAGTGGATTTTAAAAAAATAGCCGTACCGATTTCCATGTTGATAGAAGACAAAGAAAAAGGTCCTTTTGCCAGTATGTTCGGACGTTTTTTCAGTTCTGAAATTACGGTTTTTGAACCGAACGACTACGGCAGCAAAGCAAAAAAAAATAGTCAAGCTATTTGTACATTGTTCGATTCGTTTCATTTGTCGTATCAAATTCGGAAAGGACGAAAAAATAGTTTTGGCATTGAATTTGAAGTGGCTATATCGGCACACGAACAGAGTTATGGTTTAGTCATCGTTTCTGCTTCTCGCGAATATGGGCTGGACGATATCATTTTTGGCTGTAAAGAGAAAAAAATAATAAAAAAAGCACAGGTACCCATTATGCTCATCAATCCAAGAGCCGATTTATATACTTTGTGCGACTAAAAAAAATAATTATGAAAAAAATAGTTTATCTCATTGTTTTTCTGAATTTTATATTTTTTTCGGTATTTGCCGAGAAATATCCGATACGGATAGTAAAAGGTAAAAAATATTACGAATACGCAGTTCAAAAAAGTGAAGGTTTGTTTGCTGTCGGTCGTAAATTTGAAGTTTCGCAGGCGCAATTGTTAGAAGCAAATCCCGAATTAGCCAAACAAACGGGATTAAAATTGGGACAAATTATATTGGTGCCCGTAATTGAAAAAGCAGAAGAGAATGAAGATGCTCAGAAATATGAATATTATGTAGTGCCGCCGAAACAGACGCTTTATTCACTGTCGCGTCAGAAAGGCGTATCTATTGACGAATTAGTAGAACTAAATCCGGAATTAAAAGACGGTTTAAAGGCGGGACAAACGCTAAAAATTCCAATAAAAGAGGTTCCGACACCAACGGTTGCACAACCGTTGACAGACACACTTCCTGATAAGGGAAAGCCGACTAAAATGGATAGAAAAGTGAGAAAATCGCTTTTAGATTCAGTGCGTATGGTATTTGAAAGAACATCGCCATCTGTCGAAAAACCGGTGGTAGAGGAACAACAGCGGGATACAGATGTTGTTGTTGCACAACAACCTACACTCAATGTGGTACTGATGTTGCCGTTTATGGTACAAACTCCTGATTTGGAAGGTATTTCCGATAAATTTATCGAATTTTATAAAGGTGTTCTCATCGCTTTGGACGCTGCTAAAAAGGGTGGCGTTTCGGTAAAATTGGCAGTGTTTGATAACGAAAAATCTCCGGAAACACTGGATTCTTTACTTACCAATCCGCAATTAAAAACAGCAAATCTCATTATTGGACCTGCCTATTCGGCTCAAGCCGACAAGGTTTTGGATTTTGCCAAAGCCAACGGCATTTATACGGTTATTCCTTTTACATCGCATTTGGGAAAACATGCCGACAATCCTTATTTAATTCAGTTCAATCCTTCGCAGGAAGAACTGTTCACGGTCATTTCCGAACAAATTGTTCGTAAAATAGGGAAGAATAAAGTTATTATTGCCCGTTTCCAAGATGCCGAAGACGACAAAGTGGATATGTTTGTGGCTATGCTTGAGCAAACGATGATGGCGCATAGAAAAAATTACAATGAGTTTTTTATTTCGAAGGAAAATGTGGGTGTATTGCAGGATTTGGCGGCTAGAAACGGTACGCTACTTGTGCTTGCATCGCGCAATACCAAAGAAATAGCCGGCTTGCTTCCCGATATTGAAGCGTTGAATATTCCGAATTTGAGCCTTTGGGGATTTGAGGAATGGGGCAACGAATGGCTCTCTTATTTGCCGAATACCTATTACTATTCGCTGTTCAATGCCAAGTCGGATACGGAGGAATACAACAAAACCTATCACTATTTTTATGGAAACCGTGCCGCTACGTCAATTCCTGCCTACGATATGTTGGGCCACGATATTATGTCGTATTTTACAACGACTTGGAAAAACAATCAATCGCACATATTTCCCTTTTCAAAACCATGCGGTGCTGATTATTTACAGTCGAATATTGTTTTTTCGCAGTCGGGAAACCAGAAAAAATGGATAAATCTTAATTATTATCTCTTCCATTATAACGGGAAACAAATGCTAATTATTGAAAAATGAGTGTCCGTAAATTATTTATAATCATTGCGTTAATAAGTGGATTGGGGTGTGCTGTCGCACAAGTTCCATTGCGTGAACAAGTGGCTTTAGGAGTTCGTGTCGGCGGTGTCGGTTCGTTTGTTTCGTTTTCGCCATCGGTACCTTCCAATATGTTGTTTGGAGCACAAGGCGGTGTGGCTTGCCGTTATATTTCGGAAAAATATTTTGGAGTGCAAGCCGAAATAAATTATCTTCAGCGCGGTTGGAAAGAGCCCCAATACAACTACAAACGAACACTTCACTACTTGCAAGTTCCCTTTATGACTCATATTTGGTTTGGTAAAAAAGCGTTTCGTTGGTTTTTTAACCTTGGACCTGAAGTTGGTGTTCTTTTGGATGAAAAAGCACCGAATATAGCTGAACTTCCTGAGTCTGAACGGTATAAATCTCCTAAACGTTTCGATTACGGTATTTGTTTCGGAACGGGTTTTGAATTTCAGACCAAAGCAGGCATTTACCAATTAGAAGCACGCTACGATTTTGGTTTGAGTGATATGTTTCCCAATACGGCTTCAGATGAATTTCGAAAATCCAGCAACCAAAATGTTTCTCTCAGTTTTGGCGTCTTGTTTAATCTGTTGAAGTAAATTTGAAGTTACTATGGCATCCGAAAACAGGATAATAGAGCTGGATTTGCTGCGTGTTATGGCTATTTTTTTGGTGATTTTGCAGCACAGTTGGAGTATGTTAGGTTTAGATTCCGCTGCTGACGGTATGCAATATCATTTCTACAGGTTTGCGATTATCGGTGTGCCGTTGTTTGTAATGATTTCGGGTTCGTTACTTTTGCGCAAAGAAATGCCTGTGAAACTTTTCTTAAAAAAACGTTTTACCCGCATCCTTTTACCATTCGTTTTTTGGACTACGATTGTTTATGTAATTTCTTGTTTTTTAGGTAGATATGATGATGTTCATAATCTGAAGGAAGCCTTGCTGTGTTATGTTCCCTATTTCTTTGGAAACAAAATAAATTCCGTCTATTGGTTTATGTTCATGTTAATAGGTCTTTATCTATTGACACCTTTGTTTCAACGAGCTTTTTCAGCTCCCGCATCGCGCAATGTACTGAAATATGTTATCTGTTTGTGGTTTATTTGGCAGTTGTTGTGTTTAATTACTCCCGAATTTATTTTGGTGCGTTATTACCGATTTTCGGCATATCTTTATGTGGGTTACTTTTTAGTAGGATTTTATATAATTCAATATTTGCCGAATAAACGGCTCAATCGTTTGCTTGGAGGTATCGGTTTTTGCGTAACCTACGCATTGAATGTGGTATTGTCCATGCAAGGTTGAAAGGTAACACCTATCGAAGTGTTAGAAGTTCTCTGTTTATTTCTCTTTTTTGTCTCTATTGATTACCGCTTGCCACATTGGTTGCAAGTGGGCATTGTCCAAATCAGTCGGTATAGTTTTGCCATCTATCTGTCTCACGTTATGGTTATTGGCTTATTGTACCATTTGGGCATACAACATTATTTGCCACTTGCCGTAGTGCCGCTTGTTACTTCTGTTGTGGTGTTTGTGTTTTGTTCTTGCTATTGCTTTGTTTTGGACAAATGCCGTTTTATTCCCAATAAATTAATAGGTATTTAATAGTTTTATCTGTTTTTTTCTTGCCAACGACGGTACCATTTTGCCCATTTGCGTGGCCATCCCATGATACGTTGTGGAATTTTGATAGACCAACGGAGCATTTTATCTGTACTGAAACGGAAGTTATCACGATAAGAAAAACGAGGTTTGTTCATTTGGCGTACAGCGTAGGTTTCGTCGATAAGATTGTCTATGCGTTGCTTTTGTTTTCCGGCGCCTTTCTGAAAATATTTTACAACAAAAGATGACGTTGTATAAAAACGCGCTAACCACGAATGGTAACAGATAGCAACGCGGTTTTGGTTGTAAAGAATGGTAGAAATGCCGTCAGCGTGTTTTTCGCTTAACAAATAGTAGGTTTTAAAATTATAAGCCAACCAGAAAAAAAACGGATAGTACGGTTCGTAATCCGTTCGATTAAAATTGTGCCCTGAAAATAGAATTTCTTTCGGAAATTTATCTTCCATTTCTTTTACAACAGACTTGTAATCAAATTGTTTTACGGCTTCTTTTGAAAATTTAGAACGGATTAATTTCAAGTTCAATACATTAAAAAACGGATTGGTTACAATGGGATTGCCACCGCGAGGGCAACCGCCACCACCGTCCGGACAACCGGCATTGGCATAACCGTTTGCAATGACAAATTCAACTAAGTCAATCACCGCTTCGGGGTTTACTACAAACGCATCTTCATCAATGTTAATGGCAACATCGCATTCCGTATCTTTCAACATCGTGTAAAAATAGCCGTCGGCAGTTTGGTCTGTCAGTCGAACAATAGGAACGTTGAAACAACGAAAAAGTTCGCGTGCATAACTATATAACCGCAAATCAAATGAACGAGTAAATATTTTAAGGCGTATGCTATTAAGTTCGGATTTCATAATCACACTGTTATATTGAAAATGTTGATAATCATCGGTATTAATTTTGTGGCAGTGCGCGGCATTTTATGCAATAAAAAAATCAATATGCGAAGTGGCGGTTGTTTCAAAAAATAGGGATTAGTAGTGTAGTCAGGTACATTTTCTGTCAAAGTACGATTAATTTTGTTAATGACGTCAATTTGTGGTTTCTGCACATTCCAAAGATAGTTCATCGTTGCCATAAGGTAACCTTTTTTCAGATAGATGTAGTCTAATTCGTGGCGATAGTTGTCGTAAAAACCATGTTTTTTTGAATCATCTAAAATACGCTTGGCAACGGACAATTTTTGAAGGTAACGTGTGGCATTAACTTGCCGACTTAAAGAGTTATCCTGCAATAGGTAATGGTAGAACGGTTGGTCAGTTTGAGCCGTGCGTTGTGCATATAACAAACAGCACAAAAGAAAATAACTGTCTTCTGCGCTGCGTTCGGCAGGGAAGAGAATGCCTGATTTGGTCAAAAATATGCGTTTATAGACGAAAGTTGTGAAATACGATGTGTAATCTACTAAAAACGATTGTTTGTCTGAAACGAAAAAGAGACCGTTGGGCAGTTTCGGATTTTTTAATAAAGTGGTTTTGCCCTTTTTTTCTTGCAGAGCGTTGCAACAACAGATATCAGCATTGTGTTCGGAGGCTTGTTTGTAGAGCGTGGCATACATGATAGGTTCCACCCAATCGTCGCTGTCGCAAAATGCAACATATTCGCCTTGAGCCAATTTTATTCCCATGTTTCTTGCCACACCAGGTCCTGAATTGACAGATGTTTCTGTAAAAATGAATTGTTTTTCGCGCGTGTGTCCCGCAATGTGTTGCTTGACAATTTCTATGCTGTTGTCTTGTCCGTGGTCGTCCACAAGGATAAATTCCATATCGTCCAATGTTTGACACAACAACGAATTGATGCAGCGAACAATGGTTTCAGCCGCATTGTAAACGGGTATTATAACAGATATTTTAGGCATTATTTTACGGAAAATTTTAAGGCTATTCGGGACATCAATTTATTTGGAAGAAATGTACGCAAACTCTCGTAAACGGTACGATAAATGTGGTTTTTTCTATCGTGTTTTTTCCATTTTTTGTAAATAGAATCTGCTTTTTCTTCATCTATATGATTGTTTATCAATACTTTTTTGCTTTCTTCAAGACACTTTTTTCTGTCTGCTGATGAAATGCCGCCTACGCGGAAATTACTGATAACTTTGTCGATATGGAAGAATTTCACATTGGCATTGGCACATCGTAATGCAAAATCGTAATCGGCAGCGATTTTAAAATTTGTATCGTATGCGCCCACTTGATTGTAAGTGGTTTTTGTAACAAAAAAAGTGGGATGAAACAATGAAAATCCATCGCACAAATTGTCAACATCTTTCGCTGCCGTTTTTTGTTTGAAAAACGAATCATCCATATTGAGCATATTGATGTTACCATGAAAAATGCCAACGTCCTGATGTTGTAAATATGCTTTTACAACTTCGCTAATGGTATCAGGCTCATAATAATCGCTTGCATTTATAATTCCTATCAATTCGCCATTGGCAGCACGAATACCTTTGTTCATAGCGTCGTAAATTCCGTTGTCTTTTTCGCTTACCCAAAATGCTATTTTTTTTTCGTGACGTTTTATAATATCTAAAGTGCCGTCAGTACTTGCTCCGTCTATAATAATATATTCTATATGCGGATAAGTTTGGGCAAAAACGCTTTGAATCGTCTGCTCAAGATACGATTTGGCGTTATAGGTAACAGTGATGACGGAAATTAATGGTTGCTTGCTCATGAATAGTTGTTTCTGTAAATGATAAATCTATTTTTGTAATAGGGTGTTGTATAAGTTGATGGTCTTTTCTGTAACGGCATCCTGCGCGTATTTTTGCTTGACTTCTGAATAGGCAAAATCAACAATACTTTGGGTGTAATGGCTGTCTGCCAATATTTTTTCAATAGCTTGGCAAATTTTCTCGGGGGAAGTTATGTCACACAAACAACCAGCTTTCCCTTGTTGCAGAACAAATGGGACGGCTCCTGAGTGTTCTCCTCCAATTACAGGGGTCTTTTTTGCCATTGCCTCAATAAGGGTATTTCCAAAAGATTCTTCCAAGGATGGATGAACAAGAACACTACTATTCTCAATTAAATTTAGCGTTTCATCATGAGGACGTTTTCCTGCTAATATAACTCCATCCAATAAATTACTGTTGTTCCATTTTTGAATTGTAGGATTGTTGTTAGTGAAAGGACTTCCGACTAATACTAATTCACAATTATTATGTTTTTCTCTGAATAGTTTATATGCTTTCAAAAGCGTATATATATTTTTTCGTTTGTCGTTTGAGGCAGAAACGGAAATAATGCGAAATGTTTCAGGGCTTTCTTTTTCTGTATTTAAAATAAAACGCTGTTCTACGGTATTTGGTATAATAGGAACATCTCTTCCTGTTTTCTGAAGTATTAGGTTGTGTATGTAACTTGAATTGGCGATAAGGTTAATCTTGCTCGAATGTAAGACAATGCTTTCCATTAGACTGTACATTAGGCGCTGTCCAATCATAAGAGGCTGATACCAATGTTGCATTTTTAAGATTATTTTCGCCCAATCTCTCAATGTTACAATTTGGGGAATTGTCGTTTTGACAGGAAGATAGTGTGACCAGTGGGTGTGGAAAATATCGATTCCTTTCATGTGCCTATATACCATTTGCCGAATTTTTATCGGTACGATGAGTGGCGCGAAGAACCGGATACCGGTAATGTATGGAAAAGGTGTAAAATAGATTGTTAGATTACCTCCCTGAATGCAACGTTTTTTTTTAATTCCTTTAGCTGTAGAAAATATTGTTACTTTATGTCCAAATTTTAGTAATCCCAAAACTAAGGTCTCCACAGATGTCGCAGAAAAACATTTGATATCTGAAACATCTTGTTTGACATCTAAATAATCTGAAAATGCCGCAAAATTGATAATGCTTATGATTCCTATATGCATAAATATCAGGTTTTTTTTAAGACGAAGAAATAATGATATGTATTTTCCTTGGCTTTTAACGCTTTTGATATAGGTACATACTTGTTTATATGCGCATATATATTTCTAAGAGAGGTCTTTTTACATCCAATTTCCCAATAATGCTCATTATTGCCGTGCTTATGTATGTCAAAATTTATCCAAAATTTAGGAATGCTAATATTGAATGAAATTTCCTTGATAAAGCTATTTCTGATGGAAACGTCAAATAAATTCAATGCATTATAAGGTAAAGATAAGAGGATGGATTTGCTATAGGCACACATAAGTTCGATACATTTGTCAAAAGAAGAAAAGGGCAAGTGCTCTAATACTTGACAACATACAATTGTATCAAACTGTTTTTCTCCTAATATTTCTTTTAAGTTTAAAATGGAACCACAATAATCGGGATTTAGCGTATCCTCTATATCTAAAGTAGCGACTTCGTAATTCATGTTTTTTAGTATGTTTACGACGATATTATCTCCTATTCCAATAACGAGAACTGATTTTGGACGAAGTTTGTCTATTTCATCTATTTGATGCCAATAAGAGCAAAAACGTCCCAGATATACGTATTTATTCCATTCGTAATGTAGCTTATTTGTTTGAATTTCTTTTGGGATATTAGTCTGTTGCATGTTTTTGTTTTCTTGTTCCTGCCGCTAAATTTATCGCTTACATAGAGATTTTTATATAATTATTTATGCAAAGTTACGAAAAAAAACTGTTTTAACGGTCTAAAAACGGAATAAAATCGTACTGATGTCATTTTTTTGTACCTTTGTAGGAAAATTACGGTTTATGAAAATTACCATAGTAGGCACAGCTTATCCTTATCGTGGCGGTTTGGCGGCATTTAATGAGCGTTTGGCTACTCAGTTTCAGGCTGAAGGGCACACTGTTGATATTGTAACTTTTACTTTGCAATATCCGTCATTCCTTTTTCCGGGCAAAACACAGTTTTCGGAAGGGGAAGTTCCTGAAAATCTTTCAATTTCACGGAAAATAAATTCTGTAAATCCGTTAAATTGGGTTCGAGTGGGACGTGAAATTCGTGCTAAACAGCCGGATGTAGTTGTTTTTGCTTATTGGATGTCGTTTATGGCACCCTGTTTTGGCAGCATAGCCCGTGTTATAAAAAAAGATAAATCGATAAAGTGTATCGCGCTAGTACATAATATGTTACCTCACGAGCCGAGTGTGTTAGACAAAATTTTACCGCCTTATTTTGTAGGAGCGATGGACGAATTTGTGGCGTTGTCGCAGTCGGTAGTGGCGGATATTGCAAAAATTGACAAACACCACAAACCGAAACGTTTTTCGCCTCATCCCATTTATGACCATTACGGTGAAAAATTAACAAAAGAAGTTGCGGCTAATTTGCTGGGATTGCCTGCTGATTGTCAATATCTGTTGTTTTTTGGATTTATTCGTGCCTACAAAGGGCTTGATTTGCTGTTAGATGCATTGGCTGACGAACGTTTGCGACAGTGGAATATGAAACTGATTGTTGCCGGAGAGTTTTACGATGACTCTAAATCTTATTTGGAACAAATTCATCAATTGGGTATAGCCGATTATGTTATTTTGAAGACAGATTTTATTCTCGACGATGAAGTTAATCGCTATTTCAGCGTGGCTGATTTAATAGTTCAACCCTACAAAAGTGGTACGCAAAGCGGTGTTACGCAAATTGCCTATCATTTTGAAAAACCGATGCTGGTAACTAATGTGGGTGGTTTACCGGAAATCGTTCCTGATGGTAAGGTGGGTTACGTGGTAGAGCCAAAGGCGCATTTTATTGCCGATAATTTGGTGGAGTTTATTTCCACACAACCCGATTTTTCAGCCGGTTTGAAAGAAGAAAAACAAAAATATGCCTGGGAAAAAATGACAGCTACTATTTTGAATGATTCTGAATAATATACTGTGAAAAGATATAAAAAAGCGACACAAACTTGTGTCGCTTTTTTGTTGTTTTAGGCTTTCTTATTAATTAAAATAAGCTGTAAGATACAATTAAACCTGCCATAACAATGCTGACCATCGACATCAGTTTGATGAGAATGTTTAATGATGGACCGGAAGTGTCTTTGAATGGGTCACCAACGGTATCGCCAACAACTGTAGCTTTATGGTTATCAGAGCCTTTACCTCCGAAATTACCTTCTTCCACATATTTTTTAGCATTGTCCCAAGTACCTCCTGAATTAGCCATGAAAATTGCTAATACAAATCCGCTGCTCAAGCCGCCAATCAAAAGACCGAGTACACCGCCAACGCCTAAAAATAAGCCCGTAGCAACCGGAACGAAGATGGCTAATAACGACGGCAGTAACATTTCGCGTTGTGCGCCTTTGGTGGAAATAGCAACGCAACGTTCGTAGTCGGGTTCGGCTTTGCCTTCGAGTATGCCTTTGATAGTTCTAAATTGACGACGAACTTCTTCAACCATTTTTTGTGCGGCGCGACCTACAGCATTCATAGTTAAGCCACAGAAAAGGAATGTCATCATAGCACCGATAAAGATACCTACCAAAACAATCGGATTCATCAGATTGACTTGATAAAAGTCCATAAAATCGACGAGCGAAGCAGAAGCCGTGTCAATTATTTCGTCACCGATTTCTAAGGTTGTTTGTCCAATACGCACTAATGCAATTTTAACCTCTTCGATAAATGAAGCCAAAAGTGCCAAGGCGGTAAGTGCAGCGGAACCGATAGCAAAACCTTTTCCTGTAGCTGCAGTAGTATTTCCAAGAGCATCTAATGCATCGGTGCGTTGGCGTACTTCCGGTTCGAGATTGCTCATTTCGGCATTACCGCCGGCGTTGTCGGCAATAGGGCCATAAGCGTCAGTAGCCAAAGTAATACCAAGTGTAGAGAGCATGCCGACTGCTGAGATACCAATACCGTAAAGTCCGAGACTTAAATTTTGTGCCGTTAAAAAGTTTTGCAAATCGAAACCAATGGCACACAAGTAAGCCATTATAATGGCAATGCCAATGGTAATAACCGGAATAGCTGTTGAAATCATGCCCACGCCGAGACCGGAAATGATAACGGTAGCCGGACCTGTTTGTGAACTTTCGGCTACTTTTTGTGTCGGTTTATAGCCTTGTGAAGTATAGTATTCTGTTGATTGACCGATGATAATGCCGGCAATCAAACCACAGACAACTGATAGAGAGATTCCCCACCAATTTTCCATACCCAAAAAATACATAATGCAGAAAGTGGATATTGCAATCAATATTGCGCTTACATTCACGCCGCGACCAAGTGCACCAAGTAGTTGCTTCATATTTGCGCCTTCTTTTGTGCGTACCAAGAAAATTCCGAAAATAGAAAGTAAAATGCCTACAGCAGCTATTAGCATGGGAGCAAATACTGCTTTTTCCTGCATACCATCTACTGCCGAAGTGGCGAATGCGCTGGCGCCTAATGCCATTGTCGCCAAAATAGAGCCTGCATACGATTCATAAAGGTCGGCACCCATACCGGCTACGTCGCCTACGTTGTCGCCCACATTATCAGCAATAGTTGCCGGATTGCGCGGGTCGTCTTCTGGGATGTTATATTCGGTTTTGCCCACTAAATCGGCACCGACATCGGCAGCTTTGGTGTAAATACCGCCACCAACACGAGCAAACAAAGCTTGAGTTGAAGCACCCATACCAAACGTTAGCATGGTGGTGGTGATGATAATTAACGAATAATCGGTAAATTGCGACAATACGATGTACCATAGCGAAATGTCTAACAAAGCAAGACCGACAACGGTTAAACCCATTACGGCACCTGAGCGGAAAGCCACTTGTAAGCCGCTGTTTAACGATTGGCGAGCAGCGTTAGCCGTACGCGCTGAAGCATAAGTAGCAGTTTTCATACCAAAGTAACCTGCTAAACCGGAGAAGAAACCGCCGGTAAGGAACGCAAACCATACCCAACCGTTTTGTAGGTCGAAGTAAGCCATAATGGCGAAAATGGCAGCTAAAATAACAAAGACGATGCTTACAACTTTGTACTGTTGTTTTAGGTAAGCCATTGCTCCACGGCGTACGTACAATGCAATTTTTTTCATTACATCAGTACCTTCGTCTTTTTTCATCATTTGTCGGTAAAAGACATAAGCCATGATTAAGGACAGAATGGATGCCGCTAATACGGCGTAAATCAATTTGTTCATGATTTTTTAAAATTAAGTTATTAGATATAAGTAAGTTAATTAATTATTTGTAAGTAAAGTAGCCAGCGATTTTAGTATGAAAAAACTATATTTGGCAGCTAAATGTTCTTTGAAATAAGGAAATTTTTCGGCACTGGTTTCATCAGCCGTATCGCAAATGGTGCGAATGATAATCATTGGTTCGCCAAAATCGAAACAAACTTGCGCCACGGCAGCACCTTCCATTTCTACGCAAACGACCGATGGCAAGTTGCGATTGATAGTGGCTTTGCGCTCGGCACCAGCAATGAACAGGTCACCACTGGCAATGTCGCCAATTAGTAATTTGGGATTGACGATGTTATGTTCAGCCAATTCTTTGCGGAACTCTTTTTCGTTTTTCAAAAAATTATGCACCGCATCTGCTGCCAATTTTATTTCGGCTTTGTTGGTGGCGATGGAAGTAATTCCTGTCAGCGGAATTTCGTAACGGCGAATGAATGGTCGAGCGTCCATATCGTGCTGAAAAAGCCTTTCGCCTATTACAATGTCGCCAATATTGAGCCCGGGTACCACCGCTCCGGCAATTCCGATGAAAATGATTTTATCCACATGAAATTTTAATAACAGTGTGGTTGCAGTGGTTGCTGCGGCTACTTTGCCCCAACGCGAAAACACAACGACAATTTCTAAACCGAAAAAATTACCTTCGTAAAAAATGCGGTTGCCTATTTCCGTGATGTTTTTTTGCTGCATTTGGTTGATAATAAGCTCAACCTCCTCATGCATAGCGCCTATAACTCCAATTTTCATACTATAAAATTATAAGCGTTTTTTAATGGCTTTTGTTGCCTCTTCGTAGCCGGGTTTTTCCAATAATGCGAACATATTATTTTTGTAATCCTCCACGCCGGGTTGGTCAAATGGATTTACGCCAAGCATATAACCGCTTATTCCACAGGCTTTTTCGAAGAAATAAATGAGTTCTCCTAAATAGAATTCGTTAAGTTTAGGCAATTCTATTTTTAAGTTGGGTACACCACCGTCTATATGGGCAATCATAGTGCCTAATTCCGCCATTTTATTGATAGTGTCCACGCGTTTTCCTGCCAAAAAGTTGAGATTGTCCAAATTGTCGTCTGTTTTGGGGAATATGACGGTGTTATTCGGCTCGGCAACAGAAATGACCGTTTCAAAAATGGTGCGTTCGCCGTCCTGAATCCATTGTCCCATAGAGTGTAAGTCGGTAGTAAAATCGACTGCTGCGGGGAAAATACCTTTGTGGTCTTTGCCTTCGCTTTCGCCGTAGAGTTGTTTCCACCATTCGGCTATAAAATGGAGTTTCGGATGGAAATTTACCAAAATTTCTATTTTTTTGCCGTTTTGGTAGAGAGCGTTGCGGATTGCGGCATATTGTGCAGCAATATTTTTTTCGAAAGGAACGTCCAAAGCGCAAGCTTTTTGCATAGCAACAGCGCCTTGTATTAAAGCGCGAATGTCAAATCCTGCTATGGCAATTGGTAGTAAGCCGACAGGCGAAAGTACGGAAAAACGTCCGCCCACGTCATCAGCGATAACGTAAGTTTCGTAGCCTTCTTGGGTAGCTAATGTACGCAATGCGCCGCACGATTTGTCTGTTATGCAAACAATTAAATCTTTTCCTGCAGCTTTGCCTTGCTGGTCTTCGAGTTGTTTTTTCAGCAGACGGAAAGCGAGGGCAGGTTCGGTAGTTGTACCCGATTTGGAGATGCAAACAATGCCGAACTTTTTATTTTTCAGTAAATTTTGAAGTTCAAAAAGATAATCTTCGCTAATGTTTTGACCGGCAAACACGATGATAGGGTCGTCCTTTGTGTGTTTCAGCCAACTGAACGAGTCGGAGAGTGCTTCTATAATGGCTTTTGCACCTAAATAGCTGCCTCCAATGCCTATTACGACAATGATTTCACACTGTTTTCTCAATCGTTCGGCAGTTTTTTCCATAGCGGTCATTTCTTGCGCGCTAATTTCGAAAGGCAGGTTGAGCCAACCTAAAAATTCGTTACCCTTGCCTGTTCCGTTGTGCAAAACTTGAAGAGCTTGAGAGGCTTTTTCTGCATAGTTGCCAATGGTAGCGTTAGAAAGTGCACTTAATGCTTTGTCGATTGATAGAGTGATGTTCTTCATAATCATAATTTAAGTATTAATAATTAATTGTTTATTCTAATTTTTCGGCTAAAGAACGCATTACTACTGACGGCGAAGCGCGTTGGTAAAGTATGCGGTAGGTAGCGTCCAAAATAGGCATTGTTACTTGATATTTTTCATTTATTTCGTAGATACATTTGGTGCCGTAGTAGCCTTCGGCTATCATTTCCATTTCCATTTGTGCGGTTTTTACGGAGTAGCCTTTGCCTATCATGGTACCAAAACTACGGTTGCGACTGAAACGTGAATAGGCTGTTACCAGCAAATCGCCTAAATAGACGGATTCTTGCAAATTGCGATGGAATGGCTGTACCGCGTTGCAAAAACGGTTCATTTCCTGTATGGCGTTTGAGAGCAATACGGCTTGGAAATTATCACCATATTTTAAACCATGGCAAATACCCATAGTGATGGCGTAAATGTTTTTCATTACCGACGAATATTCGATGCCGACCACATCGTCCGAAGTGTAAGTTTTAACAAAATTGTTACTCAAGATACTGGCGATGCTTTTAGCTTTTTCGCGAGAGGAACAGGCTACCGTAAGGTATGATTTTTTTTCCAGAGCTACTTCTTCGGCATGACAGGGACCGGCTAAAACTGCAATATTTTCGGCAGGAACATGATAGAATTTCTGAAAATATTCCGAAATAATCATGTTTTCATCAGGCACAATGCCTTTGATGGAGGAAACGATTA